>Ga0209066_10000176_pt1 | contig 97251 bp, 77 predicted proteins | sample All_14_2_FD_187198 | JGI IMG/M metagenome (GOLD analysis project Ga0209066, IMG submission 187198) | Freshwater microbial communities in response to fracking from Pennsylvania, USA - Allegheny Zone_MetaG_DW_15 (SPAdes) (version 2) ...
CAGCCTCATGCTCCTTCAATACCTTGATGATCTGTTCTTCTGTAAATCTCTTCTTCATTCGCCTGCTCCTTGCATTATGGTTAGCAGACTCTCCCAACTTTTGGACTAATTTATTGGGGGCAGGTCAATGGGCAGGTATTGATTACTGCTGTGGATAGCCCGTATTATCATGGTGTGTTCAAATTTGATGAAGCGGCGTTGTTTGCAGGCTTTGAGGTGCCGTGGTCTTGCCGCTTTGACCAGGGCATGTTTCCTGAGTACGCTCATGTCAATACAAACGATGATGATAGTGCATTAGACAAGCATGATAGTTTTGCGACTTGGGTATTCAAACTGAAATGAAAAATCAGCTGTTCAAGCTTGAAGAAAGACATATCCCTGCAATAGACGGGTTGTCTTGCGTGCCGAATTTTGTGACGGCTGAAGAGCAAATTCGCCTCATTGAGAAAATCGATCAAAGCCAATGGCTGAATGATCTGAAGCGGCGCGTACAGCATTACGGCTACAGGTATGATTACAAGGCGCGTGGCGTAAGTCGCGATGCCTATATTGGCCCGTTGCCAAATTGGGTGGTGCCCATAGCGCAGAGGCTGCTGGTTCAAGGTTATTTTAGTGCAGTGCCGGATCAGGTTATCGTGAATGAATATGAGCCAGGGCAGGGCATATCCGCCCATGTGGATTGTGTTCCATGTTTTGGGAAAATAATCGCATCTTTATCACTTGGGTCGGCTGCAACGATGCAGTTTCAAAATCTGCAGGCGGGGCAAAAAGCGGAGCTTTATCTGGAAGCAGGTAGTCTGGTTGTTCTATCGGGTCCGGCCCGTTATGAGTGGACGCATGCTATTCTTGCCCGTAAATCCGATTTCGTTGCCGGCTTTAAGATTGAGCGAGGCCGTCGCCTGTCGTTAACTTTCCGCACTATGATTATAGCCTGAGAGCAGTTATCAGCAGACTGCGCTCACAGCCATCTACATACCCTCCTAACACATTGTAATAGTTATGCACCCACGAAGATAAATGGCCGCGTAGTTATTTTATTGTCTTAAAATTTGCTTTTAGTACGGCTGTTATCTATAAAGCCGCCATGAAAAAGAATGTGAAATTTTTGGTTTCGCCATCTTGTTGTGAGAAAATCATTTCTCATGACCTTTTGATTTTTTCTTTTTTACTATTGCCGCTTTTAGAGCGGTTTTTTTGTTCCCTCATCAATAAAATATGAAAAAGCTAAGAGACGTTCGATGCAATTGAATCTTTTTAATTTTAGGGCCGCTAACCTTTTCTTGCCTAGCGCAATGAGACGGGTTGATTTCGATGACCTGAAAACGCTGGTCAAGAACAGCATGCCGACTAGTGGTGATGTCGCCCTTGCTAGGGTCAAGCAGGTTGGGCAAAAAAATTATTTGCTGAAGGCACAAGGTAAAACATTTCGTGAATATGCCAGCGATAGTCAGGTAAGCGTCCCCTTAAGCGAGGGGCAATTGGTACTTGTGACCTATGGAAACCGCTATGCGGTTGATGAATATAGGGGGCTCATTCCGGCTGATCTCGGTGATTGTCATCTTGTTAGCAGTGGTGGCACGGCTGCGCGTATCGATACTGTCAATGGAGCTATGGAAGATTTGACGGTTCTTGAGCCTCTTGGGCTTGTGGCGGGCGAAAATGGACGGGTTGTCAATTTACGAGATTATAAATTGCCGCCTTTTTCTATACCAAAAGCTATGAGGCCACCGTGCGTGCTTGTTGCGGGTACTGGAATGAACGCAGGCAAATCAACAGCTGCCGCCGCACTAAGTGAGGGGCTATCAAAAGGCGGATATAAGGTTGGCTATGTGAAAGTGACAGGCACGGGTAATGATGGTGATCCGCTGAAGCAAAAAAAAGCCGGAGCTCATAGCATTTATGACTTCACTGATTGCGGGCGCAGCACCACGTATCGTTTGCCACTCTCTGATACAGAAATGGATTTTGATGTTTTGACCACGCGGTTGGCTGTAGAGGGCTGTGATATCTGTGTGGTTGAGCTTGCCGATGGCATTATGATGAAAGAAAATATTGCGACATTGAAATCTGAAGCATTCTACAAAGGCGTTGATGCTGTTTTATTTGCTGCGGCAGACCAAGCAGGAGCGGTAATGGGGATCCAGCGCCTTTTTGATATGGGGTATTTGGCTATCGCAGTCAGCGGAAAAATGACAGCGGCGCCACTTGCGATGGAAGAGTTTTTGCAGGACCCAGTGGCAATAAAAATGCAGATACCTTGTTTTACACGCGAAGATCTGTGTGATTCTGGCGTAGCTGAGAGGCTTTATGCTACTGCAAAAGACCTTAAAAAAGTTCATCGCCTGTGGAACGAAAAACAGATTTCACAAGACAGCTATCGTTTAAAAATTGCCTAAACAGAAAGGTGAAAACTTTTCTTGATGATGTGAGAGGCAAAAATTAACGCACTACCCCATATATGCCATTTGCATGTTTAAGGTTATTCGCGCTCATTATAAATAAAGCCGAGTGTGGGATAGAGGTAGCCGAAGGCGTTGTTTTGTCATTCCAGAAACGCACGCTTGTCCGATTATTGGTGGGTGGTGCGTCTTTCACGTACAATGATTCATAAGTGGCCCGCCCTTTTACCAGAGCGTGCCAAGCCCATGCGGAATAAGGCGTGCCTGCAGCCACAGGATGGACGGGTAGGCGGCCAGCCATACCCAGAAAAAGCGGTTCAAGCCAAACAGGCAGGCATTGGTGAAGTGGAATATAGCTGCGACCGTCAGGCCCAATAGGAGTGCTGGCTGCGTTATGAGGCTTAATGGAAACAGCGTCTCAAACAGCATCACAGCCCATGACATGACGAATAATATACGCGGGCGCTGTGCCCATACCCTTAAAGATTCGGCAACCGGGTAGGCCGTGAAAGCGAATACATCGCGCAGGGCTCGGCCACTACGCCATTCAGGGTTCGCGATTTTGACGCAGCCAGCAATAAAATATGACAGCACCAACTGCAGCGCCAGATAGCCGAAGACGTATTCCTGCCAGCGCAGGCTTGGCATGACATGCACAAGACACAGGCAGCACAGGATGAGGATGCCCATGCGGTCACTGCCGCCGTTATAGGGGCCATCAAACCTTTTTAAAGCGGCCAGCGCCAGCACCAGTAAACCGAAGCAGGCCCATGGTGCCCATATGCCACCAAGCAGCAGGACGCTTAAGGCAATGCGCGGTGTAAATAGTACGCGCTCATCACGCGCACCCGTCATATGTTCAAAACTTTGCAGCAGAAATGCCAATGCCAGCAGAATTTCGGTCAGGCGTATAGCGAGTTCGAGGTTCATCGCGCCAAGCCCGAATAAATGGGCGATATAAACCCAATATGCTTTTGAAGGTCTGCGCCCTGCCGACTGAGTAACACCAACCTGAATTGCCAGTAGGGTAAAGCATCGGGGCTATTCGCCAGTTCAATTTCGAGGCGTTTGCGTATTTCCGCCTCACTATGTGCGGTTGGTATGTCCAGTAATCGTTCGGCGCAGCTTGTCAGGAAAAGGGATTCATTCCAACGCGGATTCCATACCATGTGTTTAAGCATTGTCACGAAGGGTATATGCACTGGCCTAGGGCGGAATTCATGCCAGTTCTCCGGCATATCCTGCAATGTTTGAAGGTATGTGTATTCGATGCGCGGTGATGGCGCAATCGTATCAAAAAAACGCCAGGACGGAACAAGTGCCGGCAACAGCAGCTTTAAAGTGTGCAGCATGGTGCCTTCCGTACGCGAATAACTTAAGCCGTTATGGGCACAAATTTTTTCGTGGCTTTGATACCCATAAAAACAAAAATTGCCAGAACGCATAATTGCGTCAGCCCGAAGGCAGGCCCGCTAGGCTGTAACCCCGGTGTTTTGATGAATAGTTGGGCAACGGTTACAAATACCATGAGGTAAAGGCTGGCGACAACACCGCTTGCGTAAATCCAGCGCCAGTGGCCTTTGTGGCGGCCAACATAGTGCGCTGTAAATGTACCAAGCAGGATGAGTGTCGAAACGATGCCGGTTACAAAAGCCGGTGTTACAGCCTCAAGCGGGAAGAAAAAACCAGTGATTGTGACGAGTGAGGCAATGGCAAGAAACAGTGTCGTCCATATTTTTGGAATGGTAGGGGTAAACAAGGCAACCACACCAAGGGCGCCTGCGGCCAAAGCTATGAGGCTGAGGGCTGTATGTACGGAGAGCAGGGCTGAAAAAGGGAGTGACATGCAAGAGGTCTATCCTGTTCGTGTATTGTTACGAACTATCATAGGTATTTGCCCATATATTTATAGGGGAAGTTTTATAAGAAGGCCTTCAGTACCGCAGTATGGCGGTGCGACGTAAGTTTACTCCCGCTCGTTATAAATAAAACCAAGGGCGGGGTAGGGGTAACCGAAGGCGTTGTTGTCGTCATTCCAGAAACGTACGCTCGTCCAGTCATTGGCGGGTGATGCATCTTTTACGCGCAATGATTCATATGTCACGCGGCGGCTGAGCCAGCCGCTGCCCCAGTTTGTATGGGTTACATCCATCTGATCGGGTGCCACTTGTTTTGTGACTACGGCCAGATGGCCATGCTGCAACCTGTTTGTTTTGGCCAGCACCAGTACGGCGCCTGGCTTTGGTGTGTAGCCGCGTTTGTAAACGCCGTCAGCCTGCTGCCACCATGTATAAGCATCGCCACGGATATTGATGCCGGATACGCGGCGCGCGTAAGGCACGCATTCCTCCCGCGTGAACTGGCGATAACCTGTGGCGTTGTCATGCGAAAAATGCGTCAGCGTTGAGCAACCTGATAACAGCAACACGGCGAAAAGCAGGATGTGTAGGCGCATGTTCATAGGTTTACAGCTTCGATATTTCGTGGAAAATAATGCGTTTCATGAGGTTTCGCCAATTCATAAACCTTTGCTGGGCGGCGGCCGCTACTTTTCATGGTGCCCGTTTCCCTGACCATGCCGGATGACTGAATACGGCGGCGAAATGATTTTATATCAACCGATTGATCGAGCAGAATTTCATATACGCGTTGCAACTCTCCCAGTGTGAATTCTGCTTCCATGAGATAAAGCGGTAGTGATGTATAAATGACTTTGTGCCGCAGGCGCTGGAAACAGCCTTTGAGAATGTCCTTATGGTCAAAAGCCAATTTTTCATGGATTGTGCCATTCGTGACTTTAGCCCATTTAATATCAGTAGCACCGGTACCAGCCTGTAGTTGGATACCAGAGCGTGGAAGCAAGGCAAAATAGACGGTCGTAAGTGACCAGCAGCGAGGGTCACGTTGTTTGTTGCCAATGGTTGCGTATTGTTCAAGGTAAGGAGTTTTTACGCCTGTTTTTTCATGTAGTTTACGCTTGGCTGTCGCTTCAAGGTCATCGTCAGTTTGCGTGTCGATAAAACCGCCGACAAGTGACCACATATTCTGAAACGGGTGATGCGCCCGTTTGACAAGCAGCACATGCAGCGCGTCATCAAATACTGTAAAGATGGCGGTATCGACGCTTGCATTAGGCCGTGCAAAAGCGGAAGCATCATAGGCTTTAAGAAACTCAGCTTCCGTTTTTCCGGTGTCCATTGCGTTTAAGCCTTTCTGGCGATACGTCACTTTGCGAGCTCGGCATCAATGCGGGCTCGTATATCGGCCAGTGTACAGTCTATCAGCAGTTTTCCATTTTCGTAGATGCATTTCAAGGCACCTTGCGCTTCCTGAGCTTCTGTTTGTTGATCATGGAGTTTGTAGGTGTGATCTTCTTCTTCGATACGTAGAAGGCCTTTAGCTGATTTCTTGATACCTGAATCGGTTTTTGGATCTTTGAAAATATCGCGACGAATGCCATTTACGATACCACTTGTGGCCTTCATAGCGAAGCCGTACGAGTCGCGCGTTACATACTGGTAAGTAAAAGAGCCAACGCCAAGTACGATGTTGCCTGATGAAAACCCTTTGGCTTCGAGCCCTTTTAAAATATTTTCAGCCCGTTCAAGTGATATGGAGTCCCCGTAAATAAGGCCGATATGACTATCAAGAAGTTTGTAACCTTTATCGGTTATTGTGCCACCGAATATATTCCACAAGCATTCAATGGCACCTTTATGTTCAGCTGTGCCTTTAGGGGCGGCAGGATCGCCACAGACGATTTTAACAGGATCACCGCTATCGGGACGGATCACGAGTTTTCCATCGCGTTTTAGAATGTCGGTTTTCAGTGTTGCTGCATATTCTGTCACTACCTTCCAAAAGTCCCATGTATCGGACACGATGGAAACGATGCCGGCAGGGTAAACTTCATTGAGCAGGCGACGGAAAGTGTCGATCTCATGCAGTTGTTCGCCCATGCACATCACAGAGTGTTCAGTCGCGGGGACGGAGAAGCCAACAGGTTCGTTATCGGCATTTGCGTTGTAATACTGTTCAACAAAATCGATGGCGGGCACGGTATCGGTACCCCAGAAGGATGTCAGATGTGCCGCGCCACTGATCAGTGCGTCCTGCATTCCTGATAAGCCGCGAAACGAGAAATCATGCGCCTGAAAGCGTATGAAATCGAGCGATGAGCCGGTTTGAAGTGCGTAATGCGTCAGCAGGCGACGATATTCGTAAGCTGTTGTAGCTGAGGTAATAGGTTTCCAGAGATAGCAGGAAATAACGGATTCAAGATAGTTCGTAAGCCAGAAAAAATCAGGGTGCGTGTTTACGATTGTAAGCACCGGTACGCCAATTGGCACGCGCCGGCCTTCCGGCAAAGCCTTGATACGAATGGGCAGGTAGCCTAGGTCATGCAGGGCTGCAATATGGTCAATGTTAATGGCATCCTTCCCCAAGGATAAATCCATTCTGCGTTTATAGGCAGATACAACAACTGCCTTATCTTTTTTAAAGAACTGTTCGTTCCATATGTCTTCTAAAAAATCCTTGATAAAATATTGCAGACCAAAAAATACTATTTTGTTATCAAACCCATCGCTTAGTGTTTTGGCATGTGCTGCGCTGCGCGCCGTAAAATTTGCGTAAACTTGCGTTGTGCCCAGCGGGTACTGGCTACGATGGTCAGCTTTGTAGAAATCGATAGCGGTTAAGGGGTTTATACGCATGATACATCCTCCAGGATTGTGAGAAATGATGAGTCGGTGTTTTTGATAAAGCTGTGAAAGCAGTAAATATGGCTGATATGAGTCTTCAAGACGTCCAGCCCTTTTGAAAAAATGCCATGTGTGACGTAAAGGTAAATCTCATGCGCGCCGTGTTCTTTTAATTTGGCGGCCAGTTCGGTGAAGGTTTTCCCGCCATCGCAAATATCATCAGCTATTAGAAAATTTTTACCTGCTACATTTGCAGGGATGATCGTTTCAAGTATGGTGCCGTTTCGTACGTCGCGTCGCTTGGTTGCAAACATTGCAAGCGCATTAATGCCCTTTGTGTGAAGGGCTTTTTCTAGACTACCGATTTTCTTTTCGGCGCCTGCATCGGGTGCGATGAGGGTTAATGATTTATCCCGTATCAAAGCACACATGGCTGCGCTATCTGCAATAAGCTGTGCCTGCGTAATGATATGTGCGTTGCGAATGAGGGCTGGCGTAACATCCGAGTGTGGATCAAGAATGGTTACGCGCGCGCATCCAAGATTATTGATAAGCCCCGCCATAACGGCGATACTTAAAGCCTCCCCGTTATTGCAGACGCGATCTTGCCGCGCATAGGGTATGTAGGGGGTTACGAGATTGATGTGTGCGCTACCGCCTTTGATACGGCGTATGGCATCGATGGTAAGCAGCAGGCGCATAATATCATCGGCATTATGCAGATAGGCTGTTACTTCGATTTCGGCCCCCAGAGGGATATCATCAACCGATACCTGGCATTCACCGCCGCTGAAATTAAAAAATTTTATTTCTTTTTTATTAATCAGAACAGTCATTTGCTTGTCTTTCATCTAATAAATGGCCTAGAGCCATAAATATATAATGGCACAGGGCCATAAATAGAGCAAGTATAATTTTAAGTCTGTTTGCCAGTGAGCTGTTTACCCTGATTCTGTGGGGCGAATGGCCGCCGTTTAGCCGCCGTTTATGGGGCTGTTTTTATGGCTTGTGACGCTTATTGATCAGTTGATAATGCATAGGTGCTGGCCGTAATACGCATGACGTTTTGTAGGAACTGTTTTTTGGATGTGGTCGTTAACCCTGTACTGCAATCAAGCAGTGATACAAGGAGATGTAAAATGACAAATCCACGCGATTACCAAAATCCTAAAGATTCTCAAGCACAAAAACAGGCACCTTTGGCGCCTAAACAGAACCAAAATGAAAAATCGCGCGATGCTCAAAAAGGGCGTGGCGAATAAGTAAAAAGCGGGCCGGCCTTATCGCCGGCCCATTTTTATAGTGTGCGTTTTAGCGAATTATCTGACAGCGGTGCTTATGTGTGCCATGTTGACGCCTTTGATATAAAGAGGCTCAGTTGGATAAGACAATCGCGATTATTGGTGGTGGCCCCGCGGGGTTGATGGCGGCAGAAATATTGTCGGCCAAGGGTATTGCCGTTACTGTTTATGAACGTAAACCTACGCTGGGGCGCAAGTTTTTAATGGCCGGGCGCGGTGGGCTTAACCTTACGCATTCGGAAGATATTACGACATTCATTGAAAAATACGGGGTGCAGGCATCTGTGCTTGAGCCTGTTATCCGTGCCTATACGCCGCAGATGTTGCGCGACTGGTGCGAAGGTTTGGGTGAGGCCACATTTATTGGCACCAGCGGCCGCGTTTTTCCAAAACGCTTTAAAGCCTCGCCATTGCTGCGTGCATGGATTGCGCGACTAGAAGCGCAGGGTGTTATATTTGCGGTTCATCATGACTGGCAGGGTTGGTATGGCGATGCGCTGCATTTCAAAACCGCAAACGGCGATGTGCATATTAAAGCGGATGCCACTTTGCTGGCGCTGGGCGGTGCTTCATGGCCGCGGCTGGGAGCTGATGGTACATGGGTTGATATACTGGAGCAGGCGGGCGTAGATGTGGCCCCGCTGTTACCAGCCAATTGCGGTTTCCACGTTGTTTGGTCGCCCTTGTTTGCTGCCAAGTTTGCAGGCCAGCCTTTGAAGGCAGTGAATGCCACTTTTAAAGGTAAAAGCATTGCCGGCGATATTATGATGACGGCGCAGGGTATTGAAGGTGGCGCTGTTTATGCGCTTTCAGGCATTTTGCGCGATGCAATTGCCCAAGATGGGCCTGCCACATTGCAGATTGATTTGAAACCGGACCTAGGGCTTACAGCGGTGATTGAGCGATTGTCACGTCCGAGGGCGCGTGAATCGATGGCGAACCATTTACGCAAAAGCCTTGGTCTGTCACCAGTGGCGATTGGTCTGCTGATGGAAAACCCCGACCGTCAGAATTTCAGCACTTACCCGCCTTTGCGTATGGCGCAACTGGTCAAGCAGCATACCCTGAAGCTGGATGCGCCGTTTGATATTGCGCGCGCTATTTCAACGGCGGGCGGTGTAAAATTTACGTCTGTCGATGCACAATTCATGCTGTTGCAAAAACCGGGTGTGTTTGTCGCGGGTGAGATGCTGGATTGGGAAGCGCCGACCGGCGGTTATTTGCTGCAAGGCACGTTTGCCACGGCTATCCGCGCAGCGCAGGGCATGAAGGCTTTTCTAGGCTATTAAAACGTGGCCGCTATCTGGTCGATGATTTTTTTGACTGTTATATCGATCGCCGTACCTTCTGAATAATCGGCTTCGTGTGAATAATCGGCCCTGTCTTGTACAATCAGAGCGTCTGCCGCTTTTTTAGAACCTGCCTTGTGCGGGTCAAACACGGCAATGGCATGGCCCTTCAGGTGCTTGGTCATTTTCATGGCAGGTACATCTGTTTCGCCATCACCAAAATAGATTATGTTTTCGGCAGGAACGGGGCGTGTTTCCGCACCCAGATAATTATTCACGCTTTCGTTATCCCAGCTGTTTTCGATGCCTTTGTTGATGCGGAACAGATACTGCGTTTTGTTGGTATAATTGACGGCAACAGCTGGCCAAACTGCGATATTGTCGCGGTTATACATGTAGCCAGATGCAAAAATACGCGCGAATTCAGGGGCGATTGATGTGCCCTCGATCATCTCGCGCAGGCCGGATGAAATAATGTAATGTTTGATAATAATGCCTTTTGAACCCGCATAGAGATTGATGCGTTTGAACCATGTTTCAAGCCCCGGGAAAAACTGGATGCCTGCCCCACGCTTGACGAAGGCATCCTTGCGGATGGACAGGTTTCTATAGGCAGCTTCACGCAGCATGAGATGCATGTAGGCCAGAATTTCATCCATGTCGTTTTCTTTGGCCAGTTTTTTTACATTCGGCCAGAATTCTTCGGAAGGTTTTTCCATGCCCAATTCGGGAAAGAAGGAATGGTCCTGCATGTAGCCGGGCGCTAACGTTCCGTCAAAATCATAGGCAAGAGCCATTACATTCTTGGTCATCACGGAGCCTTTCACTTAAATCAGGTGAAGCTCAGGATAATGGTATGGCGCGCGATATAAAGCGCCTTTTTCAAGGTTTGTCAGCCGTGCAGGTATTTGTCGAATAATGGCCTGTAATTCATCCATACGGAAGGGTTTGCTTAAATAGTCGTCCATGCCGGCATCGAGGCATTTTTCGCGGTCGCCGACAAGGGCATACCCCTACATTGGCACATGACGGGGTGGAAGCATTGTATGCGGCAAAAAGCATTGCGCCTGATGTTATTCTCATGCATATCGGGATGCCGGGCATGAGCGGGTATGACGTATGCCGCGCTTTGCGGCGGGACCCTGCTTTTGCAAATACCGTTATCATCGCCCAAACGGGCTGGGGGCAGGAAAAGGACCGGCAGGAAGCGCGTGCAGCGGGGGTCGACCACCATATCGTCAAGCCTATTGCTTACGACACATTCTCGAATCTTTTGTCAGGCGTCACACCCGCAGTTGCTTAAGCCACAATGCCGGTTGCTGAAATTATTCGTGGAACGATTTTTGGTGGGGCGTTGTTGGTTTACCGATAGTTCATTGATTGCGCGCAAATGCGCTTAATCGTCAACGCAGAGGAGATCATCATGGAACCCGCATTTGAATGGCAGGTTCGGCATGAGCCGAGTGTCAGGAAAGAACCTTGGAATGTTTATAAAATCATTCAGGGGAACCGCTTTTTCGAGAAAGGTTTCTTGACAGAAGCCGAAGCATGCGCCTTCGCGCATGTAAAAGAGAAAGAACATATTTACCCTGAAGGCGATAGCCTTGGCGTGGTCAATGAAGCATCGGCAGAATCTTTCCCCGCTAGTGATCCGCCAGCCTGGCACAAGAACACGGTCTTCGGTACCGATGAATCAGCCGCGCAGATTCAAAAGAAAATCGATAATTAGAATGTCTCTATTGCCCGTTCATAGAATGACTTAGGTAAGGCTGCGGATTTCATCGCATACGGCTAGATATTCAGCATAGGCTTTTTCGTAGAGGGCGCGCAGCCCATCTATTTTATTGCTGCGGCTTTCGTTTTCTATTTGTGCTGCCAGATCGTACAAAGCCTTGGCACCAATCTGTCCTGCGAATTTGAGCGAGTGTGCGCCCTCGCGTACTTCGGTCAGGTTGGCAGATGCGATGCCGTCATTGACACGTTTGAGCTGGGCTGCGCCGCTATCAATGAATTTCATCATTGTGCTAACAAAACGTGATCCGAGAAGATCGCGCATTTTGTCAACACTCGAGGCGTCAAGGGTTTTGAAGGTCACTTGCAGAGCTTCCGTTTTTTGCTCAGTTGTCGTTTCAGGGTTTTGTTTGGCCGTGTTGCTCATGCGTATAACACGGGTTGATTTCTCAGATAACAGAAATTTATGAAGCATTCCCTCAAGCTCGGTTTCCTTAACGGGTTTGCCTAGAAAATCGTTCATGCCGGCATTAATGCATTTTTCGCGATCGCCGTGCATCACGTTGGCTGTGAGCGCAATGATAGGAATATCAGATTGTTTTATTCCGCGGCGAATGGCGGCGGTAGCCTCAAAGCCATCCATTTCGGGCATTCGGCAATCCATGAAAATCAGGTCAAATTCAGTGTGCTCCAGTGCCTCGACGGCTTCGCGGCCGTTATTGGCAATGGTGGTTTTGATGTCGTAGGTAGCCAACATGCCGTTGATGACATCCTGATTGACCGGATTGTCTTCGGCCAGCAGAATATGGGTATCTTTGTAGCTTGAGTGGCTTGGCAGTGCCAATGCGGCTGACTGGCGTTCACGAATGCCGTAACGAGTAATCATTTCCGTTTCCTGCCCGCGGTCAAAGGCCTGCCACAGAATGGCAATTACGGCCATAAGTTCGGACGGACGTGTGGGTTTGGTTAGGTAGCCACGAATGCCGGCGCGGCTGATGTCTTCGGCATCGCTGCGGGTGGGCTGCGATGTGGTCAGGATCATCATTAAATCATCCAGGTCAGGCACTTTTCGGACTTCACGCGCCAGATCAACGCCTGTCATACCCGGCATGATGTAATCTAGGATCATGAAGTTATATGGTTTGCCATCGTTATGGATGAGGCGGTTGACTGCTTTATAAGGGTCGCTTTCGGTTGTAACTTCAATGCCTGCTGATTCCAGCAGGTCACGGAATATTTCACATGAGATATGGTTGTCATCAAGAATAAAGGCCCGCAGGTTGAGGCCATTGAAATCTTTCCGGAGTTCGGACTTGAAGAAGGCGCCCTGATCGGTCGGTAATTCAAATGGAATAATGGTACGGAATGTTGTGCCGATGCCGGGTTCGCTTTCAACGGCAATCGTGCCGCCCATCATGGCTACCAGTTGCCGGCTGATGGAAAGACCCAAACCAGTGCCGCCATATTTGCGGCTGATCGTCATGTCGGCTTGATCAAATTTATTGAAGATGATTTCCATCTTATCTTTTGGGATGCCGATGCCGGTGTCTTCCACTGATATTTGCAGGGTGACTACACGGTCGCTCACGATGATGGGCTGGACATCGAGCAGGACGTGGCCTGAATTCGTGAATTTGACGGCGTTCGAGCACAGGTTAAACAAAATTTGGCGGACGCGCCCGGGGTCACCAATCAGGCGTGAAGGGCAGCCGGGACGGTAACGCAGGAAGAACTCGACATTCTTTTCCTGTGTGCGGTAAGCCATGAGTTCGGCTGCTTCCTCGCACAGGGTCTGGAAATCGAAGATGGTGCTTTCAAGCTCCATTTTACCGGCTTCGATTTTAGAGAAATCGAGGATATCGTTGATGACCTGCATCAAGGCTTCGGCTGAATTCTCAACCGTTTCGGCATAGTGGCGCTGGCGTGAATCAAGCTCCGTATTCAAAAGCAAATGGGCCATGCCCATAATGCCGTTCATGGGGGTGCGTATTTCGTGGGACATGTTGGCGAGAAAGCTGCTTTTAGCCTGACTTGCAGCGTCGGCTGCATATTGCGCTAGGCGCGCCTTTAAAGCCAGATGCAGCATGATGGCGATCAGGAAAGATACGAGGCAGCCGACACTTAAAACAATCAACGGCAATGCCGAGCGTTGTGCGTCAGCCAGTTTTGATTTGGCTTCGACATGAAAATCCCATTCAACGCCTTTAACAGTAACCCGGGTATGGCCGGCAGCGCGTTCGTCGCGTGTTTTACGTTCGTCATTGGTAAAAATGGTTATTGGCCCCTGTGTAACGGTAATCCAGAAGTTATCGAGATATTCGCCGGGGGCCAGCATATCGTGGAAAAATTTGTTGATCTCGAACGAGGCGATCATCAGGCCGTCAAAGCGGTCTTTCACGTAGAGCGGGTTAATATACAGATAGCCATAACCGCCGCTGCGAAGGTTTATCAGGCTTGTCATCTGCGGCTGGCGGGTGGCAATCGCATCCTCGACTGCTTTTCTGCGGCTTGCATCCGTCGTGATGGGCGTTAATTGAAAAGGTGGCAGGTTCTGTAATGTGATGCGCCAGCGTGGAATAAATTTTTGGTCCGCCCAGCTGATGGAACGCAGGATGGGGTATGCCTCAAGATAGGCTTTTGCATCGTCTTCCCACCATGCGTGCGGGGTGCCGCTCTGCATTTCCCAGCGTCGCTGCATCCGGTTCAGTGCCATGTGAAGCCCTGTGAGATATTTTTCCGACATTTCACCAAAAGTATTGGCCTGCGCGGCGACATAGCTTTTCAGATCTCTGATTTCCTTATTTTCGGTCGCCTGCCAGAATGACATAGATGTTGCCAACATGACGACCAGCAAGGGCAGTGGTATCCACAAGGCTTGGCGCTCCGTCATCGACCAGATGGTGCATAAAAGAGCGGTACCGATGAATACAAAGGTGATGGAGGTATGGATGGCCATGCCTGTCATATAATTCCAGTTGAAGATATCTTGTGTGCCTGTGATGTAACCAAACAGGGGGCCAATGCACACGGCCAGCGCCAGCCCTGCAAACAGCCCGGCGATCAGCAGGCGAACGCTGTCGGCCTTTTGCCATGCGCGAGCCAGAAAGGCTATGGATATGCCAACAGCAAAAAAGGCGGCACCTGTGTTAGGTGACAGTCTGCCGTGATAGATGGTGCGTTTGAATGTAAACGGTTCGACGAATAATGTGTCGATGCCGTAATTCATATTAAAAATATATTGTGAGAGGATGATAGCAGAAAAGCCAGCTATTACGATGCCGAATACGAAAGTTACGTGCGGGTGGCGGCGCAGGGTAAACAGCGCAATACCTGTAATAAAAAATAGTAGAGCCGAATTGAACATCATGGGTTGAGAGGCGGGGCTGATCTGTACAAGTGTTACGCTTTTAATATACCAGCCGCACATGACAACAACGCCAAGCAGGGCTGCCAGCGTGCCTATAACATCAAGGAACATTTTTTGAAAAGAAGTCCGTTGCTCAAGTACAGGAAGAATCATTCGCGTGCGCCTTTATGTGTGAGTGATACTATATCAAAAATTGCAGCAAAGCCCATAGGGTGCGTTATGTATTCTACAATAGGGTGCAAGTGCTGAGGGGGCTTTTTGCAATTGTTTCTTTTGATTGAGGCGAATTAATCTGTATTTTCCTATATCTGGCGCTGCTGGGCTACGGCGTATTGAATGACGGTTGTGGCTTTTTGTTTGTATTAATCCGTCTTCCACTTCAGCTATGCATCGAGACTTCCTGAACCCGCTTGGGCGTTAGCCCAACCATGAAGAGGGAACTAATTACGGCGGGCGGCGTTTGGTATCCATGTCAGATCAGATTGCACCCTCCATTCCCATCGTGGCCATGCCGGGCAGCGACGTACACCCGCATCATTTTAGCAATACGAATGATTCCGTACGTACGGAAACCATGAATACAGCCACCATTACCAGCCCAAATATGCAGACGTTTTTTCTGGGTGGGCTGTTCGTATTCGCTTTGCTGACGGTGTGCTGGGCGGCGGCAGAAATATTGGTGCCCGTGCCGGCAGCGAGAAAACATTAACCGTGCAGGTTGATGGCTCGGGCTGGAAAGATACGATTTTCAGAAAAACGGGCAGTTTTGTTATCGGTTTTGCCGAAATGCTACTTGTGCTGTTTTACCTGCTTGCGGCAGGTGACACGTTTTTGCGCCGTACGGTCGAGATATTGCCGCGTTATGGCGATAAAAAACAAGCTATCGCCATCGCAACGCAGATCGAGCGTGATATATCAGGCTACCTGCTGACCATTACCTTCATGAATGCGCTGGTGGGGCTTGCAACGGCACTTGTTATGCATCTATGCGGCCTGAGCGACCCGATTTTGTGGGGGGTTATGGCTTTCGTGCTGAATTACATTCCCGTGGCTGGGCCGCTGGCCTGTACAGCCATGTTCCTGATTGTCGGCACATCGACCGAGGCTAATATGCAGGAGGCTTTGATACCTGCGGTTACGTATTTCGGGATCCATATTCTGGAGAGTGAGGTTTTGACAACCTACCTGCTTGCCCGCCAGTTCACGCTGAACCCTGTATTGGTGATGCTGGGTCTGATTTTCTTTTTCTGGATATGGGGTGTACCGGGCGTCATTCTGGCAACGCCTATCATTGCCATCACAAAAATTATCTTCGACAACATCAATTCATTGAATCCTGTCGGGCACTTCATGGAAGGCTGAGCTTTGAGGCAAGCTATTAAAAGGGAACCATTTTTTATCCCGACTGTTTGTATGGCATCACTAACTTTTTTGATTATGAGGATTCACATGACGAACCATTATAAAAACACGACGCTAGCCATGGCAACGATTGCCGTACTGGCACTTGGCGCATGTACAGGTATGTCAAACACGCAGCAACGCACCGTTTCTGGCGCTGCTATTGGTACAGGTATCGGTGCAGTTGGCGGGGCCGTTACTGGTGGCTGCGTAAGCTGCGGTGCTGCAGTTGGTGCGGCCGTAGGTGCTGGTGGTGGTTATATTTATGATCAGGTTGAAAAAAACCACGGCCGCCCATAGGCTCTGAATAAGGTTTTTATTGCCTGTTTTAAAAAACCACCCGTTGATGCGGGTGGTTTTTTCATGTGCTGTATTGAGTTGCGGCGTCAGTGTTTGTTTTTAGTTGAGACGTTTGTTTTTCCACCAGTCGAGGATGAGGTTTTTCTGGTGTTTTATTTTTTCGTAGTATTCGCGTGCCAGCGGATCACCGGCAATACGTTCGCGGATTGTTTTTTCCTGCTCCCAGTCTAATTCATTATCGACCAGTGCCTGGATCTCCGTTTCGAGTGAATTGCCTTCAAACATGATTGGCTCGCTTTTTGTTACATTTTTATTTGTAATATTCGGCTATATGCCCTGAATTTTCGCGTCTTGCGCGTATGGCTGGCTTACGCGCGGGCGGTGCCATTGGTTCCTTTGGAACTATTTTGCCTGTTCCTACGTTGGCAAATCAAGAACACGATATCAAACAATTTTTGAAAGAGGTCACCATGTTGCAATGGGCACTTACATTTTTAGTACTGGCACTGGTCGCCGGTTTTCTGGGCTTTGGCGGCGTGGCTGTCATATCGGTTGAAATGGCCAAGTTGCTGTTCGGACTGTTCATCCTGCTGTTCATTATCTCGGCAGTTGTGCACGCATTTCGCGGCAAAACCCCGCCGATCTAGGCAACAGTATGTGTTAAAGAAGCCCCGTACGATGTTTCGGGGCTTTTTTTATTTCTGATATGGCGTAAAATAGCCATTGCTCAGACAAGTTGATAAGGAAGTCTTATGGATCGCCTCCTGTTGCGTAACTTTTTGATATTCATTGTTCTGACCATCACATGCTTTGCGGGGCTTTTGGGACTGCTGGCCACAAGAAGCAAGGATATTGCCAATTCTGAAAGCTGGATTACGCATTCCTACAGGTTCATCAACCTGACAGACGGTTTGCCCACACTTGTGGAAAGCATGATCGCATCGCAGCGCGGCTTCATCATAACGCAGAAAAAAAACTTCATGGATGAATACGAGCTTCATAAGCTCGAGATGTCACGCAGCCTTGCCGAAATCAGTGATCTGGCCAAAGACAACCCATCGCAGCTGAGCCGCCTTGCTGAAATCAGGGGGTATTATGCGGGGCTGACGTTTAACCTGGAAGAACGCGCCAAAAAATTTACCATGACGAATAACAAGGATTTCGCACAAGGTATGGCTACGGTTGATGGCCTGCGTAAAAACATCCTGCGTCTGCATCTTGATATTGTTGATGAAGAACAGGATCTTTTGTCGGAGCGCATCAAGAAGGTTGAGGTGCTTAAAGACCAGTATTTCAGGACCATGCTTGTGGGCGGTATTACCTGTATCGTGCTGATGATTCTGCTCAATACCTTTTTGTTCAAATCGCATCGCAAACGCACGGATGCCGAGAAAAACCTGAAACTCTCGGAAGGACGTTTCATTCTAGCGGCAGAAGGTGCCAATGACGGTATTTACGACTGGGACATGATGAGCAATATGATGTTCTGCTCCGGTGCGTATTTTTCGATGCTGGGGATGGATAAACTGCCACAGTCGGTTCCGCTTGAAGAGATCCATAAACTTATCCACCCGGAAGATCTTGAAAAAACGCTGGCGCATCTGTCGCAATATCTGCGTGGTGAGGTGCCGCATTATTCGGCTGTTTTCAGGGCGCGCCATACCAGTGGCCGCTGGGTGTGGATCAGTTCACGCGCGAAGGCATTGTATAATGAGTCCGGCCAGCCATACCGGGTTGTCGGCGCGCATATCGATATTTCGGCCCTGAAAGCGCAACAGGAACGCCTTGAGGAAGCACGTCATGAAGCCGAGGCTGCCAACCGTGCTAAAACGGATTTTCTGGCCCATATGAGCCATGAAATCAGAACGCCGCTGACTGCCATTTGCGGCATTGCTGAAATTCTGGGCAAGCAGAAAGATACATTCAAGGAGAAGCAGAAGTCACTGGTGACTACGCTTGTATCAAGCTCAAAAGCGCTCAAAGACCTGATCAATGATGTGCTGGACTATTCCAAAATCGAGTATGGCGAGATTACGTTTAACCTTGCTGAATTCGAGCCGGTCGATATTTTCGGGCAGGTATCTGAAATCGTATCGGAATCGGCCGAGGCCAAGGGCCTTGCCTATGCGTTTGATTACAGCGCCTTTAAGGGTAAAAAAATCACGGGCGATGCGTTGCGTATCAGGCAGATTTTGTTGAACCTGATCGGCAATTCCATCAAGTTTACCGATAAGGGGTCGGTCATCGCCAAGACCTCGTATTCCGTGAATGAAGACGGTGAAAGCATGATGCGGGTCGATATTACCGATACCGGCATTGGTATTGAGCCAGATGTCGCCGACCTGATTTTCGAGCGGTTCAAGCAAGGCGATTCGACCATCAGCCGTAAATATGGCGGCACGGGCCTGGGCCTGCCTATATCGCGCAATCTGGCCCGCTTGATGGGCGGCGATGTAACTTTTGTAAGCGAGAAGGGGCGCGGCTCAACCTTTACGCTGACGCTGCCTGTAACGGTTACCAAGATCGATATTCAGATGCCCGAGGAATTCGAGCGTAACGAGAAAATCAGGGAAACGAACCGCAAGCTAGCGCCGGCCCACAGCATTGGTGAGCGTGTACTGATGGTGGATGACTATGAAGGTAATGTGCTGGTTGTCGGGCATATTCTTGATGAAATGGGCCTTTCATACGATGTAGCGCATAACGGGCTTGAGGCATTGAAGCTGATTGATGCAAACCCTTACGGGCTTGTATTGATGGATGTGCAGATGCCGATTATGGACGGTATTGTCGCGACCCAGAAAATTCGTAAGACGGAAGAAGAAAATGACAGTATTCCCGTGCCAATCATCGGCATGACAGCACACGCGCTGGTGGGGGATCGGAACCGCTGCCTTGAGGCTGGTATGGATGCGTATTTATCGAAGCCCGTACTTGAGGAAGAACTGCGAAGCGTTATCCGTGAATATTTACCGGCCGGTAAAACGGCAGCCGCGTAAACCGAGCTGCTGGATGACAGGCATAAAAAAACCGGCTGATTTAAAGCCGGTTTTTTTGTTTGGAGTTCTTCCCGCTATTGCTATTACACCCATGACTCGGTCCGGGCGGCGGGTGCCGGCGGCATCATCGTCTGGACGCGGGGCTTGTGCAGCATCAATTGCAGCTGTCCACGAGCGCGGGAGAGGCGTGAACGGACCGTGCCAATTGGCAGGGAAAGAAGTTCAGCCACGTCCTGATAGCGCATTCCTTCAACGCAGATCATGATCAGAACATCGCGGTGTTCATCGGACATAAGGCGCATGGCCTCGCCAACTTCTGCCAGTTCGATCTTGGTCTCGTTATTGGCTTCGCTGCTTGCGTGCTCAATAAAGGTTTCTGGATCGTACAGCGTTTCAAACTTGGCCTTGCGGCGGTATGCTGTAACAAAGGTGTTGAACATGATTTTTGACGTCCATTTGAAGACATCGCTGCCGTTTTCAAAAAGATCTTTCTTTTCAATCGCCCTTAAAAGAGTGGACTGAAGTAGGTCGTCGGCCTCTGACGTGTTTTTGCAAAGACGCAGGGCGAAACGGCGCAAATGTTCCATTTCATTGATCAGCGTGTGTTCGTTTAACATGGGGTCAGCTCCTTGTTTCTTCAGTTGACCCCTCAAAACTATCCTCTACATGTTTCGGTAGTTTCTCGGGTCTGTATCAATTGCGAAAAAAATTGTTTCATTTTTGTAACAAGGGGCGATAGATTGGCCTCTTTCGGAGAAAGTGCCATGCAAAAGCAGAAATCCACTGTCCTGAGTGTCGATGATGATAAAGACCTGCAGCTGGTTTTGCGGCAGCATCTGGAGGATGACGGCTATCAGGTGGTTGACGCTTTTAGCGGCAAGCAGCTTGAAGAACGCCTGTTTTCGGGCCATCACGACGTTATTTTATTGGATCTTGGGTTGCCTGATACGCAAGGTTTGAGCCTTATCAGCACAATTCGCGCCAAGACCAAGACCCCGATCATCATTGTCAGTGGCAAAACAGATACGATGGAAAAGGTTGTCGGCCTCGAGATGGGAGCCGATGACTACATTACCAAGCCTTTTGAAATGCGTGAGCTGTCGGCCCGAATCAGGGCTGTGTTGCGGCGTACCGCGGCTGAGGCGCCAGCGGCAGCACCTGCCGCCAATGACAAAGTGGCCGAGCGCGTGACATTCAGCACATGGTACCTGGACCGCACGCAGTATCAGGCTTTTGACAAAAAAAATCAGTCAATGAACCTGACGACCGGCGAATTCAAGCTGCTTGATGTGCTCGTCGCTTCCTGTAACAAGGCTGTCAGCCGCGAACAGCTTTATGACCGTACCCGTCAGGATGGTTATGACACCTATGACCGGGCTATTGATATCCAGATCGCGCGTATCCGTAAAAAGATGGGCGATGACACCAAAACACCGACGATGATCAAAACCATCCGTGGTGTCGGCTATATGTTGTGCGACCAGCCTGAAAAATAATATTTTAAAATTATGGAACCTTACGTGCACGGGCAGTGTTGTCTGCTTGAGCGAAAAGGTCATCCTATGGATAACAGAAATCTGAAGACCGTCATTGTGGTGCTGCTTATGGCAGCATTCTTCTTATATATAGTCTGCTGAACTGTTAATGCGCGGGAGGGGGACTTCTAACCCCCTCGTGCAGGCTGGCAGCTTGCTGCCTTCCGGCGTTTATATCTGTATCTATTTTCACGCACCGGCCCTGGCGCTTGTTTCAACGGCGATTAGCGAACTTATATAATCATAACTCAGTTGCAGGCTGTGGAGTTCGCGAAACAGCAGAACACGGGTGCGTGGCTGCACATCGTTTTCCAGCAATGCCAAACGCATGGTTTTCAGGCATTCACCTTCCGCTTTGCTGACACGCATTAAAAGGTCTTCATCCATATTTTCGTTGCTGGCATCGTGCACGTCGTAGAAATACTTGAGCGTTTTCTCGCATGTTCTTTGCTCGAATTCGACTGCACCGCCATTCTGGCGAATGCGGCGGACGAGATCATCGACCACGGAGCAATGCAGGCTTTCAACATTGATGAAGCCACGTTTGATGGCATCATTGCTGATTTTATCGAGAGCGATCTTGTAATAGTCGCAGGCTTCCTTGTTGATGTCGGCCAGATAATTCAAAATTTTGTTTTCATCGTCATTTTGCATCCCGAGTACTCCTTGTTTCGTAAAGAAGGTAAAACCTCACGCTTACGCGCATGGATATCCAAGCTGTAGGTGTCGATATTGGTTCCTTATAAAAACGTATCTTTTGCGCCTGTTTCAATTTTGAAACAATTTTTTTCAAATTTGAGACAAACCCGACATATGTGCGTTACGAAACGTCTTCATGCTCTGTCTCATCAACGCGATACCAACCGATTAGGAGATATGACCATGATGATACAGACGAAAAACAAGCTGAACACCATTGTCCACCCACTTGTGGCATCGATGTACCTGAAACATGAGTTCGGCGGTAAATATTCAAATGCCCGCGAAGATGCGCTGGTTATTGAAACCAATTTCCCTGTTGATGACCAAGAGTCCAAAAAATTTGATTCATATCTAGCCGACCTTCTAGCTGACCTGCCAGAAATACAAACGCAGGTAGAGGCCCGCGTCGGCCCATTTGACCGCGTTTATATCCGGTCATTCCATTAAGTCTTATTTACTGCGTTTTACCTGCCCCTGTTCAACTGGACCGGTCGTAAAAGACCGGTCTTTTTTTATCAAGGTTTTTGCCATTTTATTTTTTAAATGAACTTTTATGAACGCCCATGCGTTCTAGGGGTATCACTAACAAACAAGTCGTCATGACTTACGGAGCGAATAACATGAAAACCAAGATCCTTTGCGCGGCATCACTGCTCGCCCTTTCCTTCTCGGTCACTGCTTATGCAGACGACCCACGTATTACCGGCACCACGAATGTGGATACACAAGCAACCATCAAGAGCCGTACAGCTGGCGATATCACTGCCGACCACACGAACGGCGCTGAATTCAAACAGGGCCTGACGGATATTAAAGACGGCACTGTCAGCACGGTTAAAGGTATCGGCGCCACAGCAAAAAGCGCTTATGAAGATATCAAAGCCGAAATGATTGACGAGAAAAACGAAAAAACCACACCGGTTACCGTTTCGTCACGCATGACGGCTTCAGGCATGATCGGCAAGCCTGTCGTGAATACAAAAGAAGAATCGGTCGCAACTGTTAAGGACATTATTCTTGATGAAAACGGCGATGCCAAAATCATCGTCGTGTCTGACGGCGGTTTCCTCGGTATCGGCGATAAGCTGGCCGCATTCGACTATAACGCCGTGATCACGCAAAATGCTGATGGCGATGTCATCATGCCTTTGTCTGAGGCGACAATCAAAAAAGTGTCTGAATTCTCGTATAACCCTAAAGACAAAAGCGACAAAGTTGTCGTGATGCCTGCAGGCGGTTATAGCGCAGACAAACTTCTGAAATCGAAGCTGATGGATGCCCAGGGTAAAAAAGTCGGTAGCGTGAACAATATTTCGTTCCGCAATGGCGGCTCGACCAACCTGATTGTCTCTTATGACCAGACGATGGGTATGGGCGGCAAGAAAGCTGCCTTCGCTTTTGACGACCTGACTCTGGTTAATGCCAAGGACGGTACGGCTGATTTCAAAATGAACTCGAACCAATCAGCCAAGTTTGAGCAATTCAAAAACAGCAAAGTGAATTAACCACAGCTGCCCCCGTGGTGGGGGCAGTCACTACCAACCAGTAAAAGGAGATTTACTATGAACGAAGATACGATCAAAGGTAGCTGGAAAGAACTTAAAGGCGAAGTCCAGGCTAAATGGGGCGAGCTGACCAATGACCAGCTCGATGTCATCAACGGTAACCGCACCCAACTGATCGGCGCCCTGCAAAAAAAATACGGCATGGCACGCGAACAGGCCGAGCGCGAAGTGAGTGAATGGGAAAAAATTAACGCTGCTTAATTCGAGCACGTCTGCATTTTTCCCTGCATAAAGAAAGGCCGCCCCAGACCTTGGGGCGGCTTTTTTTAATAGAAGGGTCTTTCTTTAACAAGCAGGATAGTTAATATCCCAACCAACAGCGAGGTCATATGCATAAACGTAGCATCCATATTCTGTTTCTGTTGCTGGCGGGCACCTTGGGTGTGACAGGTTGCAGCTATTTCAACAAGAAGCCTATTACTCATCACAATGCGGCTGCTGCAAAAAAGGCGGCCGAAGATGCAGAACATCGAGATATGACGACCAAGGCCATCATTGACGGGACAATGGGTAAATAAGCCACCTGCTGGCTTTGAGCCTTATGTGCTTTTCTGTTTTTCTGCCTTCATTCCCGCCCTTAATTCATCTATTCCTGCCGTGACCGCGATTTTTTTGCGGCGCTACGCTTAGTTTTGTGCGGCTTTGGCGGAATAGATCAAATTTTAAATATAATTTAACTAAATTTACCATAACATTAAATATAAGTTTACAAAAACAACGGTTCTGACAGGGGCGCGCATGTTTGTATTCAAGGCCGAGAACGTTAGGGATGCGGTTAAAATTGCTGTCGGTGAAATAAATTCTTCCAATGAACACAGGGAGCTTTTTAAAAGCCTGTTAAAGCATTTGCTGGCGGGGGTTCCCATTGAAGACAGCGATCTTGAGAAAGCTGAAACCATTCTTCTGCAGCTGGAAGCCTATAGAAAAGCCCAGAAATCGATGCAGATCGAGTATATCAAAACAGAATATTTCAAAACCCTGCGTAGTGTCACCAGTGTCAATCGCAACAGGCCTGCACCGCATGTGCATGTGCCGGTCGAGAAAGTGCAGCTGACAAAGCGGGCATAACAGTTTTTGCAGTAGCTGGGATGCCGTGACGCCTATGCGGGTGTTATAAAAAGAGCATCAGGCCATTTCAACCTTCAGGTAAGGCCGCGTCCCGTCAAAGATGTGGCCTTACGCATGTTTAAAAGGCTTTCCCGTGACTGATATTAAAGAAGAAATTTAATCGCATCAGGAACTATTCCACATCTCAGTTGTTGGCTTCTCGAGACCTAAACAAGGAGCTAAACAATGAAAACTACAAAAACATTATTACTGGGCATGGCTGTCGTTACTGCAATGACCGCGTTTACCGCCGTTCAGGCAAAAGCCGAGCCTGCGGTTCGCAGCGTGAAAGAGCATACGGTCGCGCAATCAACCTACACCGTTGGCACCCGCCGCGTTGGCATGGTTGGTTACCACCCATACCCGTTGATCGTAAGCCAGGTTGATAGCCAGACGGTTAAAACATCGCGTGATCGCGGTACGCTGACGTCATCGAACGTTACGACAACGACGACATCATCGTCCGAGCCGTTCATCGTTACGTCCGGCGGCGGTAACTACTACACCAACACCGGTGGCCGTTACTATGGTCAAGAAGGCCTTGATATTGTTGTTCACAATACGGGTTCTTTTAACAACTAAGAGTACCCGAAGATGCCGGCGCACCTCTCCTAGGGGCTCCGGCATTTTTTTGACTGCCGTGTGCCATTATTGAAAACGATCCATCCTATAAGGAGTTAACCATGAAAAGCGCATTGATGTGGATTATTGGTATCCCCATTCCGGTGATCATTCTTTACAATATTTTTTTCTGATTGATTTTTGCCGGCAGAAAACAAACGGCCCGTTTTACGGGCCGTTTTTGCGTTGTATCCGAGTGAGTGCGGTTTTATAGCCGCCGTGTTGTTCCTGTTTTAAGAAGCGGGCAACGCGGGTCACGGTCGTTGTGCTGGCGCCTGTTTGGCTGGCGATGTCGCGGTAATTCAATGCACCCGCATCTAGCAGGCGGGCTATGGCCCAGCGCTCTACAAAGGTTTTTATTTCGTTGGGGGTGCATAAATCAATTATAAAACGGCGCATTTCATCCTCTGTTTTTAGCGACAGCAGAGCCTGATGCAATGATTTGATATCGGTGTCTTTCATGGCTTGTTCCATTTCAGCCTTATGCCTGAAGCCCGCGCGTGGCCTTCCAACCCCTCCATGCGGCCTAAGGCTACTGCATCGGCATACAGGCTTTGGGCTTTATCGGCATCGGTTACGTCTATCCATGTGCGGGCGCGCAGGAAATTCATGACGGAAAGGCCGGCCTTGAATTTGGCGGTACCGCCCGTAGGCAATGTATGGTTGGGGCCTGCGCCGTAATCGCCAATCACTTCAGCCGCAGCCGCGCCAATAAACAAGCCGCCGCTGTGGCGCAGTTGGGCCGCGACTATCGGGCCATTGGCGGTTAGCACTTGTAAATGTTCAGGGGCCAGATTGTTACAAATATCAATCGCGTCGTTCAATGTATCGGCGAGCACGGCAAAGCCGTTATTGAGGGCGGCGGTGGCTGTGGCTTTTGTGGGCAGGGTTGCCAGTTGGCGCGCAATTTCGGTGTTCACCGCGTCAATCAAAGCGGCATCGGTGCACACAAGAATAGGTAAGGCATCATCATCATGTTCGGCCTGCGCCAGTAAATCGGCGGCGATGATGCGTGGGTCGGCATTGGCATCAGCCAGCACCACCAGTTCGGACGGGCCTGCCAGCATATCAATACCTGTATGGGCAGATATAACCAGCTTCGCGGCCGTGACCCACCTGTTTCCGGGGCCGCAGACGATATGCGCCGCAGGTGTTGATGCCGTGCCGTAAGCCAAGGCACCAATCGCTTGTGCGCCGCCCAGTTTTAAAAATTTATCGGCACCTGCAACATAGGCTGCAGCCAAGGTATGTATGGTCGGGTTGGGTGACGCCACAACAACGGTGCCAACGCCTGCAACGCGGGCTGGGATGGCCGTCATAAGAACGGATGATGGCAGCGGAAACCGCCCGCCGGGCGCGTAGCAGCCTGCAACATCGACGGGCAAAAAATCATGCCCTGTAAAGCCGCCGTCAATCGGTAGTTTTAGCGGCAGCAAACAATCACGCTGGGCCTGTGCAAAAGCACTGATGCGCGCGGCGGTGCGTGTCAGCACGCCTTGATCGGTTTCGGGCAATCCGTCAAATGCGGTCTTGAGGGCAGCACCGTCAACCACGAATGATTCATCAGCAGTGATTTCACCGAATTTTACGGCGTAGTTACGAATGGCAACATCGCCGTCTTTTTCGATGGCTGCCAACATACCGCGTACCGTTACCAGTGTTTCATCGTCAAACGCCTGTGTGCGATTGGCCTTGAGTGTCGATTTATCGCGGCGCTTGAGCATTGTGCCTGTCCTTCAGAATTTGGCATACGTTGTCCAGTTTCAAACCGGCATCTTCCAGCAATACGAGGGCATGGAAAAACAGATCAGCACATTCATTGGCGATTTCTGCCTTGTCGTCTTTCATGCGGGCGATAGCCAGCTCAACGCCTTCCTCGCCCACTTTCTGGGCGATACGGGCGGTGCCGGATTCAAACAGCGTGGTTGTGTAACTGCCTTGTGGGCGGTTGGCGTTGCGGGCAGCTACTAGTTGGCTAAGTGTGCCTAAAAAAGCCGCGGGCGCGACGCTGTCGCCATGAAAACATGTCGTGTCGCCCGTATGGCAGGTAGGCCCCTGGGGTATCGCTTTGCACAGCAAGGTATCGCCATCGCAATCAAGGTACATATCGGTCAATGTCAGGTAATTGCCCGATGTCTCACCCTTGGTCCAGAGCCGGTTTTTGGTACGGCTGAAAAAGGTAATACGGTTGGTGCTTTTGGTTTGCGCCAAGGCTTCCGCATTCATGTAACCCAGCATCAGCACTTGTGATGTTGTTGTATCCTGCACAATTACGGGCAGCAAGCCGCCGGTTTTTTCCCAATCTATGTTCATATCCGCACCGCGATGTTTTGTGTTTTCAAATAGCTTTTTAAATCCGGTATGGCGATCAGGCCGTCATGGAAAACAGATGCCGCCAAAGCGCCGTCAACATGGGTCTGCTGGAACACATCTGCAAAATGCTCGGGCGTACCGGCCCCGCCGGATGCGATAAGTGGTATCGTTAATGCGGCCCGCATTGCCTGCAACTGCGCTACGTCGTAACCTTGCTTTACACCATCTTTGTTCATGCAGTTCAGCACAATTTCGCCCGCGCCCAAATCTTGTGCCATGCGCGCCCATGCGAGCGTGTCATGTTTTGATTTTATGGTCTTGGCGGCGTCACCTGTGTATTGATAGACTTTGTACCTCTCGTCTTCACGACGGCTGTCGATACCCACGACAACGCATTGTACACCGAAGGCTTCGGCCATTTCTGTAATGAGCGCCGGACGTTCAAGCGCAGGCGAGTTGATGGAAATTTTATCAGCCCCGTCATTCAATATGCTGCGTGCTTGTTCCACTGTACGGATACCACCTGCCACGCAAAACGGAATATCTATAATCTGCGCCACGCGCCTGACCCATGATTTATCAACCACGCGGCCATCGCTACTGGCGGTGATGTCATAGAACACCAGTTCATCGACGCCTTCGTCCGTATAGCGTTTAGCCAATTCCAGTATGTCGCCTACAACCCTGTGATCGCGAAACTGCACGCCTTTGACAACCTTACCATCGCGTACATCAAGGCAGACGATGATACGTTTGGTCAGCATGATGCTGCCTCCAGCCCTTTGGCTACTGTAAATTTGCCTTCGTAAATGGCTTTGCCTGCAATGGCACCCGCAACGCCTGAGGTTGTAAGCGCTGTAATATCGGCCACGCTGCCAATACCGCCGGATGCCTGTATATGTAGATTTGGGTAGGCTTTAACCAGCCTTGCATAAAGCCCGGTATTCGGGCCTGTCATGGTGCCATCGCGGCTGATGTCGGTGCATAGAATATGGGTCAGGCCATCGGGCAAATACATGTCGATGACGGATTCGATCGTAGTGTCCGTCGCTTCCTGCCAGCCGGATACGGCAATACGGCCATCAAGTATATCAAGTGCCAGGCAGATTTTATCGGCGCCTGCGTTTTGGAATATGTTTTTTGTTGAAGGTATATCTTTGATTGCTAGGGAACCGATAACAACACGCGCGGCCCCGGCATTTAATAGTGTGGTTGCATCACCTGCATTGCGTACACCGCCGCCGGTCTGTACCGAGAGCCCTGTTTGCTTGATAATGTTAGCAATCAAGCCTGTCTGGCGTTTGGCGGGGTCTTTGGCACCTGACAGGTCAACCAGATGCAGCCATGCAGCACCTTGCGCCTGAAAGTCGCGCGCAACCGCCACGGGATCATCGCCGTAGCTGGTTTTTTGTGCGAAGTCACCCTTGTGCAGGCGTACGCACTGGCCGTCCAGCAGATCGATTGCGGGGTATAAAATCATGATGCTAACCCCACAAAATTTTTGAGCAGTTGGGCGCCTGCCTTGCCGGAGCGTTCAGGATGAAACTGGCAGCCTATGAAATTACCGTGGGCAACAATAGCCGAAAAATCTTCACCGTAATTGCAGCTACCAACTGTGTGGGCACCGACCGGCGCGCAGTAGGAATGGACGAAATAGAAATAGCTGTTCTGCGGGATATCGGCCAATAGCGGGTGGCTCGTGCCGTGCACATTGTTCCAGCCCATATGGGGAATGGTTTTATTGGGGGCTGGCGTAAATTTGCGCACTGGCGCCGGAATAATGCCCAGCATGGGCACATCGCCTTCTTCCGACCGATCAAATAAAAGCTGCATGCCCAGACAAATCCCCAACACGGGTTGGGTAAGTGCCCTTATGCAATCGGCCAGCCCGTAAGCCTCCAGCTTACGCATGGCTTCGGGGGCGGCGCCTACGCCGGGTAAAATCACTTTTTCAGCAGCCTTGATGGTTGCCGCATCGCGCGTGAGCATGGCGTCAATGCCCAGCCGTTCGAGCGCGAAGCGGACGGAAGAGATGTTGGCCCCGCCGCTGTCGATCATCACAATCATAGGACACCTTTGGATGAAGGAAGTTCGCTGCCTTCCAGTTTAATGGCTTGTCGCAGCGTGCGACCAAGCGCCTTGAAGCAGGCTTCAACCATGTGGTGCGTATTGTCGCCCTTAACGGCGATATGCAGGGTTGCACCCAGATTTTCGGCGAAGGAACGGAAAACGTGCTCGACCAGATCAGTCGGCAAGTCACCTACCATGGGGGCTGAGAAGGTGCCTTCAAATGCGAGGTAGGCACGACCTGATAAATCGAGCGAACAGGAGGCTTCCGATTCATCCATCGGTACCACGAAGCCATAACGACCTATGCCGCGTTTATCGCCCAAGGCCTGTCTAAGCGCGCTACCTAATGCAATCGCGCAATCCTCTATCGTATGGTGCGGGTCGATATGCAGGTCGCCCGCGCATTGCAGGGTCAGCGCGAAGCCGCCATGCTTTGCGATTTGGTCTAGCATGTGGTCGTAAAAGCCAATGCCGGTGTGAATGGATACGGGTGAGGTGGCATCAAGGTTTATGCTGACATCAATCGCAGTTTCCTTGGTTTTACGCGTCAGTTTTGCTGTGCGCGGGTTAACTTTTTCGGTCATGGATTTACCACGCAGTACAGTCAGCAGCTTGTGCATTTCAGTTTCACTGCCGATGGCGATACGCACACAATTATCAAGCCCTGGTTGGTGCGACTGGTTACGAAGAATGATGCCGTTATCGCGGCATATATCGCATACCGTTTTGGCGTCTTTAAACTTCACCAGAATAAAGTTTGTAGATGAAGGGTACACATGTGTGACTGATGAGATATTTTTAAGCGCGTCCATGAATATGTCACGGCGTGCAATGGTCTCGGTACGCAGGTTTGCCAGCCGTGTTCTGTTTTTGTCGCCCAGTATGGTGATGACTTCAGCCGCAACGGGTTGAGGCACTGGGTAGGGTGCCAATACCTTACGCATCACGGCAATAATATCAGCCTGTGCGATGGCGACGCCACAGCGCAGGCCAGCCGCCGCATAAGCTTTGGAAAGCGTGCGAAGTACAATCAGGTTCGGGTGTTTTTCAATGGCCGCGGCCATGCTGCCGGTGCCCGCATATTCAATATAGGTTTCATCGACCACGACGAAAGCGGTATCGGCGAAATATTGGCACAAATCAATGATCGTGCTTTCGGGCACCAGTGACGCCGTGGGGTTATTTGGTGTGCACAGGAAGATGATTTTTGTATCAGGTACTGCGGCCTTTTTAATGGCCGTTGCGTCCACAGAAAAATCAGCATTCAGTGGTGTGGTGATGATGGTTGCGCCCTGCAAAATCGACGCTTGTTCATACATGGGGAATGTAGGTGGGGTTATGATGATGCTGTCGATCCCGGCACGGCAGGTGGCACGGATCAGCACATCAATTGCTTCATCAGCCCCGCGGGTGGCAATTAAATTTCGTGATGACACGTCATAGAGGCGACATAGCGTATCAAGCATTTTATGCGGCTGCTGTGCCGGGTAGCGCGACAGGTTTTGCGCGCCGATATAAGGTTCGTATCCACATTCGTTAGCGTCCAGAAATATCACGTCATCGCTGGCCTGATACAGGCTGCGGGCCGATGTGTAAGCTGTCATCGCCAGTATATCGGGGCGGAAGCGGGTCAGGATTTTTGACATGCGGCGTATCTTTCAAGAAGATCATTCACGATTGTTTGGTTATGCCCGGTCACGATGCCGTATTTACGCGTTGTATCGGCAGGCAGGTTGAATTCGCGGGCGGTGTAGTCATTGCCTTCAAGGTCGAGCACAGCGGCACCGGATGTGGCAAGTACGGGGATCAGCGCTACAATATCATGCAGCGATAATTGCGTTTCAATGGCGGCGGCCATAGTGCCATCCGCCACATGCGCGAAGCCAATGCAGTTGAGACCTGTCTGCACATCAAGCCCTTTGAACAATTGCGTGGCAACGGTTTTACCAAACATACCGGCAGGATTGGTACAGGATATGTGGGTGTTGGCGGCGGGTTTGGTTTTGCCGCCCATCCAGATTTTCCTGTCTAGCGGATTGCCGATGGCGCCGCATATCGGGCGGCCTTTGTGCAAGAGGCCGATCAGCGTGCCGAAATGATTGGGGCGTTTTGCCAGAAATTCGCGTGTGCCGTCCAGCGGGTCGAGTACCCAGGTGTAGTCGGTGCCTATATTCGTGCCGCCAAATTCCTCCCCCCATACGGCGTGGGCGGGGTAGGTCGCCAGAATGAGCTTACGCAAAGCCTCCTCGGCATTACGGTCAGCCAGACTTGCGGGAGATTGATCGGCCTTTATTTCGATGCCGATATCATCGCCTGCGCTGTGTTTTGCGTACATATCGGCCAGCACCTTGTGTGCGGCAGGAATGAGCGTTTCGCGGATGAAGGTTTCGTATTCGCCCATGGCTCAGTCCAGCATCTTTTCAATGGGTACAACCAGAATGGCACTGGCACCCAATGCTTTCAGGTCTTCCATTGTTTCCCAAAACACGTTTTCCATGCACACGGCATGAATGGCGACCAGATCGTCCCGCCCTTGCAGGGGAATAATGGTTGGTGAGTCGGATCCAGGTAGAATTTTTTTGATAGCGGCCAAAGCTGATACCGGCGCGTTCATCATGATGTATTTCCGCGTTTCAGCTTCGTGCACGCCTTTAATGCGCATGAGCAAGCGGGCGAGAATGGCTTTTTGTTCGGTGCTGGCATTGCGGCCGGATATGAGTACTGACTGGCTTTTAACAACGGGTGCCAGTTCGCGCAGGCCGTTGGCTGCCAGTGTGCCGCCAGTTGAAACCAGATCACATATCAAATCAGCCATTTTGATGCGTGGGGCGATTTCGACAGCGCCGCTCATGGTGACGATGCGGGCATTGACGTTGTTATCGGCCAGAAACTTTTTAAGGGTGGCCGTATAGGTGGTGGCAATTGTTTTGCCGTTCAGGCTTTGTGGCCCTTCGTATATAAAACCTTCTGGCCCCGCGAGTGAGAGGCGGCATTTGCCAAAACCAAGCGGCATCAGCACATCAAGCTCGGCGATTTTGTCATCACGCATATCGAGCTGTTCCTCGTTCAGGACATTCTGGCCGACGATGCCTATCTGGCAGACATTGGAGGATACGAAAGACGGGATATCATCATCGCGTACGAAGAAGACGTCGAGCGGGAAATCCTGCGCGGTACAGAATAACTGGTCTTTCCCCTTGGTTAGGCGGATGCCGCATTTGGCCAGAAGATCAAGCGATTCATCGGCCAGACGGCCTGATTTCTGGATAGCGATTTTTAATTTCACTTCGGACATGATGCGGACCTTTTTTAACTGTACCTATGTTTTAGCATGTTAAAACAATGATGCAAAGAAATTTATGTTATTTGCACAAAAAAGCCCCCTGAAGGGGGCTTTTAGATAGGTTGACCGCACATCAGAAACGGTAGCCCATCGTGATGGCACCGAAAACTTCTGGGTCTTCCTGTGTTTCAAATTCCTTGGTGCGATAAACGGCGGTGTATGAGATACGGAACTGGTCGTAGGTGAAGGCTAGCCCTGCGTTGGCGTCAGCCACACCCCAGTTTTTATCGACACTGTGGGAATCGGTGAAGGTATTGCCATCGAGGAAGATGTTACGGGCAACAGCGCGGCCTTCGATACCGCCGAAGACGTACCAGCTCCATTTCTTGACGGGCACTTCAAAGAAGCCTGAACCGGGCATGGCGGGGCGTACGCGAGTTGGCGTGTCCTGCCATTTTTCGCTATGAGGCCCAAGGCGCATACTGATACCGACATCGCTATAGGTATAGACGTTGCCAATGGTGGTGCCGATATAGGGCGAGAGTGCCCATGTGAGGCCGCCAACATTGCTTGATATAAATTCAGGCCACTCACGTTGCCAGGCGAGCATCAAAGCGGGCTCATTTTTTAGCTGGTTATCCCAACCGCGTGGTTTCGGGCTGTCGGACACATGTTCGTGGATGAAAGTTTGTGTTTCGCGGCCCAAGGCTGCTGGGCCTACAACACCTGCCGTCAGTTCGATTTCATCAATGTGGTTATCGACAATCGTCAGTACGCCCATGGAGCCGTATAGGAAAGCTGCCCATGGCCTGTCATTCGGGTCTTGTACGCTTTGGGTGATATCATGCGGGGTATAAAGATTTTGCCCTGCTGATACCATGTAGCTGGTTGTCTCGTTCACCTCGAACCCGGGGATGAAGGATGTGACGTCACTCAGCCAGTCGGGCATTTCGGCAGCTAGATCAAGGTAGCTTAAGCGTACGCCGTTTGAGTAGTTGCTATCGGTTCCGCCGCCGTAAAGGTCATTCTCAAGCACCAGTGTGATGATGTTGCTTTTGTCACTTTTGATGACGTCATCAGGAATTTTTTGTTCCAGTGTTGGTTCTGGCACTGTCGTGACAGCTTGCTGTGCGTGTGCTGCCGGCGCCCATATAAATGCGGACAGCACCATAAGCGGGATTGAGAAGGCGGTTTTTTGTCCGGTACGATTCATATCAATCCCTGTGACTTTTAAAGAGGTTTAAACGCGCCAATGGCACCGTCCATCGTGACCCATACTGGGGCTACGGCGGCTTCGATGCCATCAAAAAATGCCTGCCCCATTTGTGTTATCGCTGGTTTGTTATATTCGCGTGCGACCGTGCAGGCGTGGGACAGAACGCCACCTTCACAAAAAACCATACCATCAGCAAGGGTAAATAGTTCCGTGGTTTCAGGGCGTGCGTAGCGGAAAACAAGAATAATGGGCGCATTGAACTGCGCTTTCAGGGTTTTGATACGTTCGGCATCGCGCATGTCGCGCACGGCTATGGCCATACCCGTTACAATGCCTGCGCATACCGATACACCTTTGGCTTTTTGTTGCGCCATATGCGCAGGCATATCTGAAGGTATTGCATCATCCCAAAAAAAGGCCGGGGCAGCTGCCGTGTCATTCGCTGTGCCCGCATGGGGGAACAGGGCTGCCCATGCATGCGATAGGTTTGTACGCCTCAGCTGGATGCGCTGTATTTCATCAATGATGGCGCGATATTGTTTCGGTGTGGCAGCGGGCGATGCCAGCCATGCAGGCATGGATTCCACATGGGTGCCCAGCCGCAAGACAAGTGATTGCATGACAAAGCCAAGGCCAATGCTTTGCGCCAGCATATCGGTATCGTTTTGCGGCTGGGCTAGAAACCGCGTCATATTCCAGTAGCCGCGTATCAGGGTCCAGAGATACTTTGGCGCGTATCGGTGGCCGAAGGCATAACCATCACCCAAATTTTTACGCGCGTATATGGCACCCCCACTGATGATGTGCGCTAGTGCCGACCAGTTGAAATACGGCAGGTCGTGATACCAGTAAATCATGCGTGTATCGGGTGTGGGTGATTGCAGGCCGATGAGGGATAGCGCGCGCATAAAGGGCGATTGCTGGTTCAGGCTGAAAACATCGTCCAGCACGCGTTGATCGGCCTCACTAAAGCGGGCCGTAAACAACGCTTCATCAGGGAATTTGAGCCATAGCGTCGTCATGGCAAACTGTAGGCCTGTATTTGATGAGCGGTTAAAATATATAGCGTGTCATCGGCCATGATGGGGGATGATGTGCTGCTTTTGGCCACGAGCATACGTTTGATGTCATGGCCCGTCAGGGCGTCCAGCAGGGCGAACTGGCCATCTGCCGATGTCACGGCCAGTAACCATTGATCGCCTTTTTTATAAAGCGCGGGTGCTGCCTGTAGGTCATTCCCCACTTTTACCTGCCATGCCGTTTTGCCGGTTGCGGCATCGAGTGCTATGACGTCGCCTGATTTGGTAGCGTGGATGACGATATTGGCATCGGCTACGTATGATGCAGGCTGGATGGCCATATTGGGCAACGGCACTTCCCAAACCAGTTTACCATCAAGGCTGACGCCTTGCGCCCAGCCTGTATCGGTTTTTCTGGTTACGCCAATCTGCCCCATACCTGATGAATTGAGGATGAGGCTGCCTGTTTTATCAAGAACCGGTGAGCCCCATGGTTGGCCTTTGAGTGGCAGCTGCCAAGCAATTTTGCCGCTATCGGCATCAAGCGCATAAAGCTGGGCCACGGCATTTTTTGTGTCTTCTTGCGCCGGTACATAAAGGCGGTTATTGGCGAGCAGAGGTTCGGAATCGATATGGCCAATTTTGGCGTGCCACAGCACGGAAGCATCTTTGGCATTGAGTGACCACAGCCCGCCCGGGCCTGTACCTAACCAAATTTTAGTGCCGTTATGGGCTGCGGCTTCTTCGAGGTGGCCGTAAAAGCGACGTTGCCACAAGACCGTGCCATCAACTGCGTGCAGAGCGGTGAAGCCTGAATCTTCGGAATAGTGCAGGCCTTCGCTTGCGTAAATAATACTGTCTTCCCCTTTGGTAAGGCTGAAGACGAAATCGGTTAGTGGTAGTGACCATAAAGGCGCGCCGTTGTTAATCGATACGGCCTCGACCGAGCCTTCGTAACTGCCATAAAGCAACGCATCACCGTAAATGACGGGTGCCGATAAAATTTGCTTCTGTGTTGCAACCGACCATAATTTCGTGAAGTCTTTTGGGGTCGAGATAGGCCGTGCTGTCGCATCGGCGAAATGCAGAGGTGTCGGGTAATGTTCGGCCAAAACTGTTTTCGTGCCGTCTTCGGCTATCGCAGGTTTTTTATGGATGTAGGCATAGCTGCCGCCGGCAGCTAACAGCGCCACGATGCCTGCGCTTAAAATAGCTACGCGCCATCTGGCCCAGAAGGGGCCGTTGAAAAACCCCGAGAGGCCTGCCACGGCGGCGATCAGTGAAAGCAGCCATGGCACCAGTTCGGCCAGGGGCAGCAACATGGGAAAGAAATAGAGGCGGCGATAGCGCATGTGACGTTGGGCCATGGCCCGTATTTTACCATAGAGATAAAAAAAACCCACGGCTTATAGGGCCATGGGCTTTACTATTTTAGATTCAAAGATTTATTCCGGCGTGTCGATAAGGATAACTTCGGCGTCAGTACCTGCTTTGATTGTTACGGATTTTGTATCCGTAATTTCCATGCCGGTGCCTTTGCCCAGTTTTGTACCGTCCACTTCGACCTCACCTTGCGAGACGACGAGGTAACCCAGTTCTTTCAATGGCTGGGTTATGCTTTGCCCTGCTTTCATGGTACCGCCGTAAATGGCTGCATCCTGATGGATGAACAAGGCGCCACGGCCTTCGTCTTCCTTCCGGCCTGATACCAGCAAGGGTAACGTGTCATTGGCGGCGCGGTTTGAAAATGTCGCCATATCCCATCGCGGGGTTACGCCATTTTCATTCGGCATGATCCAGATCTGGAACAGGGTTGTATCCACGCTCTCCATATTGAATTCGGAGTGGTAGATGCCTGTACCCGCACTCATGACCTGCACCGATCCTGCTTCCGTGCGGCCTTCATTGCCGCGGGAATCGCGGTGGGTAATGGCCCCTTCACGCACGAAGGTAATGATCTCCATATCCTTGTGCTGGTGCATGTCGAAGCCTGCGCCCGCACTGACCCTGTCGTCGTTAATCACGCGCAGGGCGCCGAAGCCCATACGTTTAGGGTTGTGGTAACGGCCGAAGCTGAAATGGTGGCGTGCATCGAGCCAGCCGAAATTGGCATGGCCTAGGTTTTCGTATGGATAAACTGTTTTCATTTTATTCTCCTTTCAGCACACGTTTGTTAAGCGGCCTGACTGATTTGTTGTTGGGCGCTTTCGATGGCGCTTTTCTTGTTATCGGGGCTGACGGCCACACCTTCGGCACGGATGAACGTGACATCGGTGATACCGACAAAGCTCATGACGGCTTTCAAATGCTGCTCCTGATGGTCGGCGGCGGCATTTGGCGTATCGGCCCCGTAGAACCCGCCGCGGGATGACACGATGAACACGCGCTTGCCGCCAGCCAGACCTACCGGCCCCGTTGCCGTGTATTTGAATGTTTTGCCGGCAACGGCGATACGGTCGATCCATGCTTTCAACTGGCTTGGAATGCCGAAATTATACATGGGCGTGCCAATCACAATAATATCGGCTGCCAAAAAGTCATCCATCGCTTTTGCGCTCATATCAACATCGGCCTTTTGTTCGGCCGTGCGGTCTTCAGGTTTCATGGCCTGTGCTGCGTACAGCCCGCCCGTTAAGTGCGCGATGGGTGTTGCAGCCAGATCGAGGCGGGTGACTTCGGCGCCTTTGTTTGCGGCCACCAGTTTTTCAACCAGTTGCTGGCTCAAGGCGCGCGAGACCGAGTTGTCACCCAATATGCTGGAATCAATGTGCAGGAGTTTCATGGGAATGATCTTTCTCATCTGTATTTGTTTTCGATGAGTTCACTGTATGGCCACGCTGTATAATTGATAATTATGTATAAATAGCTTTAACTCTTTCCATTTAGTTGATAATTGCGCCATAATGGCGGGTATGGACCAGTTATCGCGTATTGGCATTTTCATTGAAGTGGTGCGGCAGGAAAGTTTTGTTGGTGCTGCACGAGTGCTGGGCATCACCAGTTCGGCCGTTTCAAAGCAGGTGCAGAACCTCGAATACGACCTTAAAGCCAAATTGCTGAACCGCACGACGCGCAAAGTATCGGTCACCGAAGAGGGCGCTTTGTTTTACGATCGTGCATCCCGCGCGCTGGAAGATATACGCGAGGCGACAGATCAGTTGAACGAACTGAAGGCCACGCCGCGCGGGCCCTTACGCATTAGCGTGCCCATGTCATTCGGTGTGGCGTATCTTACAAAGCCTATTGCGGCTTTTGCCAAGATGTACCCCGATGTGCAGATGGACATCCAGTTCGATGACCGTCTTGTTGACATGCTGGGGGAGGGGTTTGACCTGTCACTCCGGATCGGCGCCCCTAAGGATTCAACGATGATCGCGCGCAAGCTTGCGCCATGCCCTATATATGTGTGCGCAAGCAAGGCGTATCTGAAAGAACATGGCAGGCCGCAGGTGCCGGACGACCTCGCGCGGCACAACGTGCTGGCCTATACGCGCAACCGCGGCGCACATGAATGGCGTTATGTGGATGCACAGGCAATAGAAGGCCATGTCGCGTTGCACAGCAATTTTAAATGCGACACGGCTGAGATGATGGTTGAGGCTGCGCGGCAGGGGCTGGGCATTGCCATTTTGCCGGGGTTTTTCGTGCAGGCCGATATTGATGCCAAGCGCCTGACATTGCTGCTGGAGGATTATAAAAGCGCGCCCGACCGCGCGTTATACGCCATTTTCCCGCCCAACCGCTTTTTATCGACGCGGCTGCGCCTGTTCGTTGATTACATCAGCGATTACTGCGCCAAAAACTTCGGTGCTTAGGCTGCCAGAAAATCGGTTTCCAACGCTTCGAGTTCTTTGAGCACTTTTGTATAGGCGTTTTGCGTGACGGCAGCTTTTTTGGCGTCGGCATAAAATTCCGGCATTGTCATTTTCGCTTCCAGATCTTCCTTCTCGCGCGTTAGGCGCAGGATTTCTTTTTCAAGCGTATCGATGTTTTTGGCTGGTTTTTTAGCAGCAGGTTTGGCGGCTTCAGATGACGCTGCCTTTTGCGCTTTTTCCTTTTGCTTACGTTCGTCGCGTTTAGCATCACGCGCGCTTTGGGTAATGTATTTGCGGTAGTCGTCAAGGTCGCCTTCAAAATTGGCGACCGCGCCGTCATGCACGATCCACAGCCTGTCGGCCACACGTTCGACCATGGTCGGGTCGTGGCTGACAATGACAATCGCGCCTTCGTAATTGTTGAGCGCCTGTACCAAAGCTTCGCGTGCTTCGATATCAAGGTGGTTGGTTGGCTCATCGAGTAGTAGCAAATGCGGGCCGTCGAATGACATGAAAGCAAATAGAAGGCGTGCTTTCTCGCCGCCCGATAGCGCGCCGATGCGGTTATCGGCCAGTTCGCGGCCGAAGCCGAAGGCGCCCAGTTTCGCCCGCACGACATGTTCTTTGACGTCAGGGTTTTTCTTGAACATGATTTCACGCATTTCCATGTAGGGCGTGGATTCAAGGTCCAGTTCTTCCGTCTGCTGCTGGCCGAAATAGCCGATACGCAATTTGCCGGAGCGGAAAATATCGCCCTTCATGACGCCGAGGCGCCCTGCGATCAGTTTCATCAATGTCGATTTTCCGTTGCCGTTGGCGCCCAGAAGCGCGATGCGGTCATCAAGATCAATGTTCTCATGCACGCGTTTTAAAACGGGCTTGCCTTCGATGTAGCCTACATCGGCGTGGTTCACCGATATCATGGGCGAGGGGATCTTGCTTTCGGGCGAGGGGAAGGTAAAGCGCACGGCGCGGTCGGCAATCACGGCATCGACCATATCCATTTTCTCGAGCGCCTTCATACGGCTTTGTGCCTGACGGGCCTTGCTGGCTGTTGCTTTGAAGCGATCAACGAAAGACTGCATATGATCGCGCTGGGCTTGCTGCTTGTCGTGCATTTTCTGTTGCAGGCCCAAACGCATGGCGCGCTCGCGCTCGAACGTGTCGTAGTTGCCAGTATAAAGTGTCAGCTCGCCCTTATCGACATGCACGACGTGATCGATACATTTGTTCAGCATGTCGCGGTCGTGCGAAATAATCAGCAATGTATGCGGGTAGTTCACCAGATAGTTCTCGAGCCACATGATGGCTTCGAGGTCCAGGTGGTTGGTCGGTTCGTCCAGCAGTAGGACTTCAGGCTCGACAAATAGTGCTGCGGCCAAGGCCACGCGCATACGCCACCCGCCTGAGAATGATGAGAAAGGTTCGCTCAGTTGGTGTTCCTTGAAGCCGAGGCCAGTCAGCAAGGTGGCTGCCTTGGCGGGTGCTGAATACGCATCCATATCGCCTAGTTGCTGGTAAATATCGCCCAGTTTATTGGGGTCTTCCTCGGTTTCCGATGCTTTCCAGAGGGCTGCCATTTCTTCGTTTGCGGCGAGCACGAGGTCAATCAGCGGCATGTCGGTTTCAGGCATATCCTGCCTGACCATGCCCATGCGCTGGCGCGTCGTCATGCTGACGGAGCCGCCATCCGGTTTCAAATCACCCGCGATGAGCTTGAAAAGCGTGGATTTTCCGGCACCGTTGACGCCGATGACGCCTGCCTTCCAGCCATCCATGATATTGAGGCTGGCATCCTTGATGATGGTGCGGGCACCGATTTTATAAGACAGGTTGGCAATACTCAGCATAGCGGCGTTCCTTATGTGACCATCGCATAACGTGAGCCTTTCGGGCCGTGTTTCGCGGTCAGGTCTTTTCGATTGGGTGCTTATGGCACAAATGGCGGAAAATTCAAAGAAAAGCCTATTTTTTATGGAAAAATAGAAAGCGCGAGAAAGAATTTGTCTTTGATCCCAATAATTTCTTGAAGGTCGCGCGGCTCTCCTGTATATCCTCCGCAGTTCTGGCCGCAAAGGGCTCCTCTAAGCCTGCCAGACAGCTTTATATGCGTCCCCTTCGTCTAGAGGCCTAGGACACCTCCCTTTCACGGAGGCGACACGGGTTCGAATCCCGTAGGGGACGCCATTTATTCTCCCGATATGACTGATGTTTTATGAGCTGGCCGCCTTGGCCGACCTTAACCGTTTCCGCTTTTCGGCGGCACCAATATGGGCGGCAGGTATGGCGGCAGGTACCATGCCAGCATTTGCCCCAAAGACCGGTAGAGCATTTCAGGGTAGGGCGCGCCGACGCTGACCATAATGGATGTCGCCATGACGTGGCTTTGTTGTTGATGAATATGATATTCGGGCATGGCAGCGGGAATGTGCGCCCTGATTGCGTTCGTCATCGCATCGCGCACATAAAGGGGCAGGAACGCCTCGCTCGCATGGCCGATGGTTATTTCGCGGCTGTCCGACCTTTTCGCTTCAAACGGGTTTGACGGGTTTACCTTCGTTGCCTGTTCAAAATCATACACCTGGTTGGGTGCGCCCTCTAGGTATCCATATTCCCTGTAGGCCCAGATGCTGCCGTAATCGAGAATGGCATTCGACCCTTTCGCAGGGTCAAGACACAGGATGATGCCTGATGTGGCATCAAAAGCGATGGCGGCTATTTCATCAAAAACGCTATGGGCACCTGCATAATCATCGCCCACCAGATGAACCCATAGATAAGGAAAGCCGTCCGGCGCTTTCTGGTGGCCCATCGGCAGGTATTTTCCGCCGGCTTTCGTGAGTTTATAGAAGCTGTCGCGCCACGCGGCGTCACGCGCTGCGTGAGGAATGGCCAGATGCTGAACAAGGGATGGTGGCATTATGGTCTCTTTTTAAGGTGCCCAGATTTGTTCAATGATCTTGCCCGTTTCTGGGTCGAAATTGCAGGAATAACCGGCCTCACTGTAAACCCAGTATTTTCCATCCTCATCTGTATGCAGTGCGTTAAATGATCGTTCTTCCCTAGCGTCCCTTAACGCTGTCATGCGCCATACTTCCTGCCCCTGCGGTGTCAGGCATATGGTATTGCTTTTTACGAGATCTGGATCGTAGCAGAGAATGATATTCTCTTTGTAAAAGGTGAGCGCTGAAATCCTCTCTTTTGCGAAGAAAATAATTTTTTTGTTAAAGCCGATATGGTGACCGCTGAAGTTGTACATACCTAATTCCTTACAATTTTAATTTCATGGAATTTGAGAATTTGCGTGCCTGTCCCTTGAATATGACCTGCTCGACACCGCCCAAAGTCATGCCAAGTGTAACTTTATGCGCTTCAGTTGGGTAGCCCGTATAACCGCCGATGCTAGCTTCAGATACCATGTCGGGTTCATAGGAGATTGAAAGTCGGTGTTTTGCTTCACTGCCGCTCTCGGGCTCATATTGTTTGCGGCTATATAAATAATCACGGTTCTCATTTCTAAAGTCTTCATTCCACGCGCGGCCTAGACCATCAACGCCTTCGCGTCTTGTGAAGCCGGTATAGACGGGTTTACCTTCCATGTATGGCTCAATAAACACGCGGCCTGCGTTTGCAGGGTTGCTTTCAAAGGCTTCACGTTCCTTCTGGTTTTCAATGTGCGCGGGTAAATTCAGGAGCGTTTGCGCTTCAAGCAACGCATCGCTGCTTACGAAGTGCTGCTTGGCGGTTTCGACCGTTGTGTAATGCGGCAGGTTATGGCCTGAAGTTTTCGGCCCGAAGCTTTCCCTGATGCTGCGATCGTAATCGCGGTCGGCTTTTGCCTTTGCAGCAGAATCCGCTGCTTGCTGGGCTGCGGGCGATAACGGGCCGCCTTCGCCCTGCATAGCATTCATTGCCATCTGGTCGATTATACGGGCCATGTCTGCGCTGTTATGCGGCTCTTGTGCCGGTGTGTAGTTCGGGTCGGTATTTGCGTCTGCTGAATAGAAGCCCATGATTATACTCCGTATGTTAAAGGCAGCCGGCGGCAGACCCTTGAAGTTGGTGAGTTATCCTCGTCAGTTCTTTTTTTGAAATGTTCCAGCTTGGCGCGGCTGCTTTCCAGCAATGCCGGATGCGGGGTAAAGCCGGGCGTGTTTCTAAGTTGTGCGGTTGCGTACACCATGCCCATTAATTGCCTTGCGCGTTCAAACACGGGCACGAGGGCCGCAATATCATTGAAGTGTCTTGTAAATGTTGCGGCCGCACGGCCGTGGGAATAGCGCGGGTCATTAAGTGCGATTTCCCTATCTTCAGCAGTGCTGCCATGTGTGTTCCCTATGAAGGCACCATCGAGCATCATTTTTGCCTGACCCGCGTGCACTTCCCATATATCGCGCAGCAGGAACGTTTGGTGCAAATATACCGTAATGGGCACATTCTCAGGTCGCAACATAACGCGCCCTGTGCTGTGGCCTGCACAGCTACCGCCTGAAAGCGTCAAATCATCCAACAGGCTATTCGCAATGTTAATGCCTTGTTTGCTCAGCCTATCGGTTTCACTGGCAACGGCGAGCTTTTTGGAATCCCATGCCAATGCAGCGGCCAAAATATCTGTCGTATAAAGTGTGTGCCCCAAATAGGTGTGCGCCAGCCATGCCGGGTTCCATTGTTTGATGCTGAAGATATCGTAAGGATCGTCGATTTCGTCCTTCGCATCTTCAAGACTGAATTGGGGCCATATGGGCTGTTCATCGCCGAATGCGAGGGCCATGACTACATCGACATCCTGCTGAAGTATTAAGCCCGGTTTTTCGTCTGAATGGGCGAATTTAAAAGCAATATCGCCCATGGCATCAGCCTGTAGCCCAAGAAAAATACGTGCCCCTGGCGTTGGTGTAAAAGCGCCGAAATTAGCTTCCGCTTCCAATCTTTCCTCAATAGTGGAAGCTGCGTCCAGCAATGCGCCGAGTACAGGCAAGCCCTGCGCGTCCATCTGGTTGTAAACGGGGCCGAAGCGAATGGTTGATCGATTGACGGCAACCATGGGCATTTTTATTTTATTGGCACGGATGGTTTTTAAGATTTCATCCCATGCGGGTTTTGTTGCCCATTTTTCATATCCTGCAAGTTGGGTATATGCCCAAGCCATACCTTCCGCCAGATCTGCCACCGGTTCTTCCATGTTGCCAAGTATGTCTAAAGTATCTTCAAACAAAAATTTGCCTTCATAGATATTCTTGAAATAGTCAGCCATGCACGTGGTGCATTTTTCGCCTTCTTTTTTTGCAATTTCAATCAGGTTGTTCAGGCGGTCCAGATGCGTGAGCGTATTATACCGCATACCCGCGCAGTAAGACGTATCGCCATTATATTGTGCTGAAAGTGCCTGCACTCTTTCAAAATCAGCCGGCGTACCAAGGCCAAGAAAAGTGCGTGTGGCAAGGCATTGCAGCGCGATTGCACCAATGCCGCGCAGGTCCGGGTCAAGCGCCATGACATTTTTGTAGGCTTCGATGGTGCGTGCGTCGTTTTGCGCGACGCCCTTACCATTTGCGTATGCCTGTGCTGCCTGATACTGCGCCCGCGCACTAGTAAGGCTGGTGATGGCTGTGCCATCAAGCGCATCCACATAGGCTGTAAATGCAGCTTCATCGTCACGCCCGTATCGGGGGTCATGATTTTTATAAAGCGTGGCAAGCGGAATTTCAGCGTCATCATTGCCGCGTTCGATGGATTTTTGGTACCAGTAAATAGCGGCGTTGAGGTCAATTTTGCCTGCTTTGCCTTCCGCGTAACTTGCGGCTATCCGGCTGCTCGCATCGCATCCGAACAACTGCTCGAAGGCCAGATACATAGCGAGCGATTTTTGAGGGTTATAAAATCTGTGATCGAGCGGATCACCGTAGGCGTGGGCACACATGAAGGTAAAGGCGGGTCTGTCACAGTCAATTTCAGGTGATGTCATCTGAAGGAATGCTTCGTAATTCCTGTCATCCAATAAAAGCGTGCGCGCTTTGAGCAGGCGCTGCGTATCGTCTTCTGGCAGTTCAAGCCCTCGCTTCTGCAAATAGGTGGTTCTGGCCTGTTTGCGTTTTTCGGCATTCCAAGGCGTGGCCGGTGCCAGGCCATCTTTTGTTAGAATGTTTTCCTGATGATGCAAAATTGTGCTGAGTAAGTTTCTGAATGATTTTTCCAGTTCGGTTGTGTCCGTATTTTGTTTTGCAGTGTCCATTGTCCTGTTCCTTTTTTGCACATGCGAAAGTGCTGCGCCAAGCGCATGTTCCGGCATTGCATGTTGCTGTTTTGGTTTAGCTTTAGTCGGCTTTACGCGACGGACCTGTAGTCGTTGGCGACGTAATCGGGCGTCTGGTGCCAGTTGCCGCTACGCAGGCGGCGTGTGTATTCGGCTGTTAATGCGTAACTATCGGCATAGGCCATGCGATAAAGCTGCCACAGGGCGGCTATCTGGTGCCGGGCGGTGATTACATTGCGGTGGATGGCAGGGAAGGCGATAATGCTTGTATCGCTTAGCTGGCGTAACTGTGCGGCTTCGATGGCGCGATACAAAGCGATGAGTGCCTTGATTTGTTGTTTGTAATCATGCGCCAGATCATTCAGGTGCTTGATGTCAAAAATATTGATCTCTTTTTGCGCCAACTGCGCTTCACGTTTATTCATATGCATCCCCCCGGATATAAATCAGTCTCAAATAGCAGGTCTGCTTTTTCTGAACTGCGCAGTACCTGTGCAACAGTAAATCTGTAATATATGCAGATATATTGCATAATCAGGGCGTGGGTCAACATTATTTTTGTTGATTATGCAGTTTTTCTGCGTATTATGCCAAGCGTTGGGATATCCCAATTTTATCTTATGTAAATTATAATTTTGGATTGCCGATGTTTATTACGATTGAGCAGATTAAAGCCGCGCGCGCCCTTTTGAAATGGAACCAGAAGGATCTGGCGCAGTGGGCTGGCCTGAATGACGACCAGATTCATAGTTTTGAATCCGGTCGTACACGCTCACTTGATGTGCTTGGTGCCATTCATCGTGCTTTCGCAGCGCAAGGGCTGGAGTTCGTGGACGGGGGCGTCATTCCGCGCCGTGTGTCGTCGTATGTGCTCGATTCCTATATGGATTTGTTAGAAGATATTTGTAGTGCGATGCCCGACGGTGGTGAAGTCTTGAAGCATTATGCGGATGATCGCAGATCTCCTCCGGAAGTTATTCGGAAAGTCTCTGATATGGAGCGCATGGGTATTCGTGAGCGTCTTACGATTGCAGATGATAATGATTTCATTACAGGTAATAGACAAAACTATAGAAAAATTCCTAAAGATAGTTTTGCCTCTGCGGAGGTGATGGTTGTCTATCTCAATAAAGTTGCTTTTACAGTGGATGGCCAGGTTTTGGTTATTCGTAATCAAACACTTGCGGATGTTTTTCGTTCACAGTTTGAATATTGGTGGAAGGAAGGCGTAGCGATCTAGCTTTTTAGTACATTTTTTAAGGCACTTTTTTTGATGTGGTGCGTTGGAGTGGGTGGATAACCGAACTTCGCGAGTGCACCATGGCCATCAATAAACTTCTATTTGCAGCGGCATCTGTATTGTTTTTGATACCAACTGCGGGATTTGCGTACACACTCTCGCCTTCCGAGGGGCACGAGGCGGTGAATGCGCAAGTGCTTGACGCCACGCCGGCGCATTTCACGATCAATCTTAAAAAGCTGGCAAATCTGGGCGTTGACCAAAAGGCCAGTACTTTTGCGCTTTATACGACGTCGCGGGTGCCGCAGCAGTGCGGCGATTTTTCAAAGGTCGATATCGATTATCTGAAGCCTGAAAAATACAAACGTGTCTTTGACCTGAGCCAGAAGCCCGAAGTGCTCAAGGCACTTAACGAGCATGCTTGCGTCATCATCCCCAACAAGCCAAAGCGCTAGACGTATGTCATTCATTTGAATGGTTCGTGAAGGGGGCGAATCGGCTTTTCCTGTTTTCCACTATTCCTTTTTATTATGAAATATAAAATGGGCTTGGGGATGGTTGATTTCCATTTATTTCGCGCGTTGCAGATGTGGATAACCTGTAAGCGTCCGACTCCCCGCTAAGCGAATCAAACACTGGAAAAAATCGTTTTTACTCCTGTCGTAAATCGGGGGAAAACGACTCATAGTCAATTGACTCTATTCATCTAAATGACGGTCGGGGTTGTGTAAATTCAATGAATCGCTAGGATTAAAACGTTGTCGTCGAGGGGTTCTCTTTTTGATGCGTTCCGTTTTTTGCATAAGTCTGGTTTTCGCGCTCACCCTTATTGGGGGTGCGCTTAATGCTGCGCGGGCGGCCGATGTTGCCGCTGCTGCCGCTGGCGATGCGGCTTCGCAGCCCGGCTGGCATCTGGCCTATGACAAAAAAGCGCAATCCTGTTCTGTTGGCTCTTATGTTGGCAATGGCATTTTCGTGTCCATCGGCAGTGAGCGCGGCCGCATGTCACTGAGCGTGGACGACATCAATAACGACCTTGATGTGCAGAAAAGCTACGATACCACGCTTAAAATGGATAAGGGCTATTCCAAAACGGTGCCTGTGCGCCCTTACTGGATCAACAGCTTCGCCATCCGCCTGTCGGACGATGCGGCCATGTTAACGGCTTTTAAAGCCTCGCGCGGTTTTGAGATTGATATTGGCGGGCGTGTTTATGCCTTCCAGGTGCAGGATATGGCCAAGGTTATGGCTGATATTGATGGTTGCCAGGCATCGGCGACCCAGCAGGCCCAGGCCACCACTTCAACACCGGCTGCGGCTGCGCCTGTTGTCGCTGCGGGTGCTGTTGCTGCGGGTGCTGCTGTCGCCGCAAGCCAGGCGACGCAGGCGACTTCAACTGCGCCAGCACTTGCTGCTGTATCTGAAGCATCGGCCCCTTCGGCCCCGCTGCGTATTGTGCCGCTGGCTGGTGTTAAAACCGGCGCGTCATCTGCCCCTAAAACCATGGAACAGATTGCCGAAGAAGCTGCTGGCGCTGCTACGGATAACGTAATGGCCAATCAGGCCGCAGCAACCCCTGCCGCCACCCCTGCAGGTGCTACCACGGCTGAGTTGAATGCATCGCAGGCGGCTAAAGCCAAAGCTGGTGCTGATGCCACGCAGCCTGCTACGGCAGCTGCTAAGGGTCGCAAGGGTGCGCCGGTGCCGCCACCCTCGCTGGCTGCTATCGATGCCCAGAAGCAGGCTATTGTCGATGCACAGAATGCCAAAAACGCACCCAAAAATGACCTGAAAGAACAGGCTGTGGCAGCATTGCCTGTACCTGCCAACCCACGCATTCTGGCTGATAACGTTACACCTACCAGTGCCGGGCCTGGCTGTGTATCGGAGGACCGTTACGCCAATCTGGTTCGTAAGGTGGGTCTGCTTGAAGTTGAAAAAGAAAAGTTAAGAAAGTTGTCTTTGGCGGCCGAGCAGGGACCGTTGCAATCGGTCATGCAGTGCGCTGCGGAGACCAACCAGATCAAGGAACTGAAGGGCGAAATTGCTATGCTCAGGGCCGAAAACGATAAAATGCGTAGTGCTGCGCAGGAAGCGCAAGCGGCATCAGCGGTGGACCCCACCGATAACCTCAGCGCGGCTTTGAACGAACTGGATGAGGCTACGAAAAATGATAAGAAATAACAGTCACTTACGTAGCGAGGTGCCTTTTGCTAAAGCCCTTTCTACAATAGGGGCGGCGTTGCCATGGGTTGGTAACGTTTCGTTTACCCTTTCTCCATTAAGATATTCAATTGGAGCTAGTGTCATTCACCCTATTTCAGGGCACCCAATTTTAGGGCGCTTAATTTTTGGGTCATTTCACTTTGGTGCTTATGGGTACGTAGTTTCAGCCGAGGAGGCTGTATAGAAAACCATGGCTAAGGACAAAGGCAAAACCCCGGCAGCGAATGCGAAGACCATTAAGGTCGCGATGCCTGCTGAGGGTGGCGAAGTTGTCAAATATCTGGTTGAGGCCGGCAGTAAAATTAACCTCGGCGACCTTGATCTCGATAAATGTAAAATAGATATTCTTGGTAACGACCTCATTATTACCGACCCTTCGGGCGCTAAAATCGTTCTGGTTGGTATGGCTTCTATCATGTTTGATCGTGATGCGGCCCCTGAGCTGATTTCCCACGGACAAACCATTAGTGCTCAAACCATTCTGGCCAATATTGGCGAGATCGGGAATTTGACGGTTAAAGATTTTATTTCGATTTCCAGCATCCTGCCTTCCGACAAAAAGGAAGCGGCTGACGCTAAAGCGGCCGCTGACGCTGTCCAGCAAGCGCAAGTGAAGAAGCAGGCGGCTGATGATGCTGCCGCCAAGGCCATGGCTATTCTCATGGAAAAGGGTGGTCAGACAGATGTGCAGGCCGAGCAGAAGGAAGCATCGGCCGATGTTGCACAAACCAATTACACCAGTAACGCGCCGCGCTTTGCGGTTGATGATGAGGGTGAAAAGAGGGGTACTACGACCTTGACAGAGCGCGCGTCAAGCTCCGCTAGCTCGACAAGTTCACAAGACAATACAGCGCCACCTGAACCAGAAGACGTTTCGACGTTCAATGCGTATCTGCTGCAAGTATCGCGCAGCCAGAGCCTGCAGGATGTGTTGGGTGTTGAAACGCTGGTGGTCGAAGGTGGCGGTGGTTCGGACGCCTCGTTCTTCGATAAAAGTTTTGTGGCTCAGTATTCAACTGAGGTTGTCAGTCTTGCTTCAGAGACGCATGACATTCTGATCGATGCGGATAACCCGACCTATTTTGGTGAAGCGACTATGTCGCGTGTGATCGAGGTCATGCCCTCTGTGCCCGACGGTTTCGCGATCAACACATTCACGTTGTCCGGCTTTCCAGCCGGTTTCAGCATTTTAGGTGCAACCTATGCGAATGGCGAATACACGATTGAAAACCCGGTTCGTAATGCTTCGGGCGCTATCCAGTTGATCATCCAGTATCCGGTTCCATCGACGCAGAATTTTACTGTGACGATGACCATGGTTGCACAGTTCGATGCTGAGCTATATGCCGAGATCAATCCCGGTGCGCCGATTATCGTTCCTAGTGTTCCGCTTGTCACCACGACGATCGAGCAGCCTGCAACGGTGCAGTACGTCTATGGCGCGGGCGATTACCAGAAAACGGATTCCAGCGGCAACTCGCTTTGGGTGTTTGCGAATAACCCGAATGAAAACCGCGTCTTTACTGGTAGCGGCGATGACACTATTAATGGGGGTGTTGGCGTTGATACCGTGTTCGCCGGTGAAGGCAACGATTCCATTTTAGGCAATAACGGTAGTGACGTTCTGGACGGTCAGGGCGGTAACGATACGTTCATTGGTGGCAAAGGTGATGATTCCATTACCGGCGGTACGGGCGTTGATCTTGCCGATTATTCGGCTTTTACCATTAACGTCAACGTTAACCTGGCATCGCTGGTCGATGGTTTTGCTGTGGCTACCATGGGTACTGATGGCAGCCCTGAATACCAGACCGATTACATCAAGCAGGTTGAGAATATTTATACGGGTTCTGCCTCCGACTTTATCGGTGGCAATGAATCGGACAACCTGATTCTGACCAATGCTGGTGATGATACCGTGCTGGGCAGCGCGGGTGCTGATACCATTGATACGGGCTCAGGCTTCGACACGCTCGATTACTCAAACCTTACGGGCGTTGATAACATTGTTGTGGCCTTGGCTGGTGGGTCTGTTTCGACCGTTATCGTCAATGGCGGGCTTAACCAGAGCATCCGCAACGTTGAAAGTGTTACGGGTACAACCGGTAACGATACGATTGCCGGTGATAGCACTGCCAACGCCCTTGATGGCGCGGCTGGCAATGATCTTCTGGCTGGCCGTGGGGGCGCCGATACCATTACCGGCGGCCTTGGTATTGATACACTGACATATCAGGATGCGATCTCGGGCGTTACGGTCAATATGGCGGTTGGCGCTACCAGTGTTGATGGTGACGGCTCTGCCGATATTTTCACCGGTGTCGAGAATGTCAAAGGTTCTGCCTTTGCTGATAATATTACAGGCGACAGCAATGCCAACGTGATTGACGGTCTGGCTGGTGATGACCTGATGCTGGCTCATGCCGGTAATGATACGTTTATCGCGGGTCTTGGTGCTGACACGATGGACGGTGAAGCGGGTGGCGATACGGTTGATTATTCGAATCTTGCCGGTGCCACATCGATCAGTGTCGTACTCAATGGCGCGACCAATGCGACTGTTACGGTTGCTGGTGGGCAGAACGACGTGGTCCGTAACGTTGAAAACGTGATCGGTACGCTTGGTAACGATTCCATCAGCGGTGATGTGCAGGCCAACCATTTGTCAGGCCTTGCAGGTGATGACTATCTGTATGGCGGTATCGGTAATGATACGCTGGATGGAGGCACGGGCGTAGATACGGCTGATTACGCAACGGCTGGCAGCTTTGTATCGATTGATCTTGCGACGGGTGTTGCGGGTAACGACGGCGACGGCGGTTCGGACGTTCTGACCTCGATCGAGAACATTGCGGGCTCGGCCTTTAACGATAATATCATCGGTAACAGCTCGGCCAACCGTTTGTCGGGTAATGCCGGTAACGATACATTGTCAGGCCGCGGCGGTGCGGACACTCTGGATGGCGGTTCGGGCTTCGATACGGCTGATTACGCAGGTGCTACGGGCGCTGTGGTCGTTGACCTTTCTACGGGTATTGCAACGGATGACGGCGAAGGTGCATCTGACACGCTGATCAGCATTGAAAACGTCACCGGCTCGGCCTATGCGGACGATTTGATCGGGAGTGCCGCTGCCAACACCATGCGCGGTGGCCTTGGCGATGATACAATTGATGGTGCCGGTGGCAACGATAGCATAGTAGGTGAAGGTGGGGATGATCTGTTCCTCGACACCGCCGGCGGCGATACCTATGACGGTGGCGCGGGTACCGACGCAATCGATTACACGGGCGCAGCCGCTACGGCCATCAGCGTTATTCTGAACGGTTCCACGGCGGCAAATGTCAGTGTAACCGGCGATACAGACGATTCCGTCAAGAACGTTGAGAACGTTACGGGTACAACCGGTAACGACGTTATTTATGGCGACGGCCTCAATAACACCCTGCGTGGCGGCCTTGGCGATGATGAAATTCGCGGCGGATATGGCAGCGACATCCTGCTGGGCATGGGTGGAACGGATACGTTGCTGTTCAATGACTTGGCTGGCTCCGGTATTAATATCAGTATGGCTTCAGGTACTGCCTTGTTAACCTTCGATGGCAGCACCGATACGTTCAGCGGTTTTGAAATTTACTATATGACCGCGCAGACGGATAATATTATCGGGTCCGTTGCTGCTGAAACAATTTATGCCCTTGGCGGTGATGATAACATTACGGCCAGTGCCGGCGGCGATACAACGGATGGCGGTGCGGGCGTTGATACGGTCGATTTCTCGTTCATCACTGGCATTACATCCATTTCAGTACAGCTGGCAGGTTCGGGCGATGCCACGGTATTTATTGCGGGTGGCACAAACAACACACTGCGGAACGTTGAGAATATCTATGCGACATCCGGCGATGATTCACTGGTCGGCGACAATAATGCCAACGCCCTTTATGGTCTTGGTGGTAACGATACGCTGAATGGTGGTTCGGGCGATGACGTATTGGATGGCGGTATTGGTAACGACAATCTGGTTGGCGGTGTTGGTAACGATTCGCTGATTGGTGGTGCGGGTAGCGACACGATCGATTACTCACTTGTCGGTGCGGGTATTGTTGTTGACCTTTCGACCGATCTTGCCTTGTCTGATGGACAAGGTGGTACGGATACGCTTTCTGCCGTTGAAAACGTTGTCGGTTCAAACCAAGGTGACAATATCACCGGCGGTGGGGGCGGTAACTTGATTGAAGGCGGTTTGGGCGATGATACCATCCGCGGGGCTTCGGGCAGTGATACGCTTTCAGGCCAGGCCGGTACTGACCAGTTGCGCTTTGATGAATTGACGGGCTTCGGTATCAACCTGAATCTGACGACCAGCACGGCCAATTATCTGGGCGATAACAGTACAGATACATTCAGCGGTTTTGAGCAATATTACATGACCGCGCAGGACGATACCCTGACCGGTTCGGCAGCTGCCGACATTGTATTCGGCGTTGGTGGTAATGATATTTTTGTAGCCAGCGCGGGTGCCGATACGATTGATGGCGGTGCCGGTTCGGACACAGTCAATTATTCCGCGTTCTCGGCCACGAACTCTATTTCAGTGGCTTTGAACGGTTCGGCCAGTGTTACGGTCAACGTTAGCCTGTCATCCAATAATACGATTGCAGGTATTGAAAACATTACCGGTACGGCTGGTAATGACACGATTTACGGTGACGGATCAGCCAACACGTTCGTTGGTGGCGCTGGTAACGACGTCATTCGCGGCGGTGGTCAAAGCGATACTATGGATGGCGGTGCCGGTACCGACACATTGCGCTTCGATGACCTGACCGGGGTTGGTGTTACGTTGAACATCGGTACATCGACTGCGTTCTTTGCGGGCGATAATAGTCTCGATAACTTCACCGGTTTTGAAGTTTATTATATGACCGCGCAGGGTGACACCGTTGATGGGTCAAACGGCAGCGATACTGTCTATGGCCTTGGTGGTGCAGACGTATTCTACAGCAGTCAGGGTGTTGATTATATGGACGGCGGTCTCGGCAGCGATACGGCCGATTATTCGGCTGCCGCCGGTGCCGTGTTGATCGACCTTTCAACGGGTATTGTTGCGAATGATGGCGATGGCGCGTCCGATACGCTGGTTAACATAGAATCGCTGGTTGGTTCTACGTATAACGACACGCTTATCGGTGATGGCAATGATAACAGACTTGATGGTGGTGTTGGTAATGACGTACTAACGGGTGGTGCAGGTAACGACACATTGGTTGGCGGCTCGGGTAACGATACGGCTTCGTACGCTGTGGCTACCAGTGGCATTGTGGTCGATATGGCTGCGGGCACTGTGGGTAGCGATGGTGATGGCAGTAGCGATACTTTGTCTAGTATCGAAAACCTTACAGGTTCTGACTTTAGTGACAATATTTCTGGTAGCGCCAGCGCCAACATCATCATTGGCGGGCTGGGTGATGATACGATTGCAGGTCGTGGTGGGGCCGATACGCTGCAGGGTGGCAACGGTACCGATACGGTTACCTATGTGGCGGCTACGGGGGGCGTTACTCTGAATCTGGCTTTGGGCACTACATCGAATGATGGTGAGGGCTCAAACGATACTTTGACCGGTTTTGAAAATGTCATCGGTTCAAACAACGCCGATAGCCTGACGGGCGACGGCAACGACAACGCCATTGATGGCGGCCTTGCTGCGGATACGATTTTTGGGTCACTGGGCCTTGATACGCTGGATGGCGGCACGGGCGTTGACTATGTGAACTATTCAGGCTCATCCATTACCAGCGTTGAAGTTACGCTGAACGGTTCATCGGATGTAACGGCAACGGTGAATGGCAGCGTAGCCCAAACCATTCGCAACTTTGAAAATATCACCGGTTCTGCTGGCAATGACAGCCTTAATGGCGATAACGCCTCCAACGTCATTATCGGCGGTTCGGGTGATGACGTTATTACAGGTCGCGGCGGTAACGATAACCTGCAAGGCGGTGCGGGCACAGACACTGTTAGCTATATCAATGCCGCGTTCGGCGTGACCGTCAACATGACATCGGGTACCTCCAGCAACGACGGGGACGGTTCAAACGATACGCTAACGGGCTTTGAAAATATTACAGGCTCGGTCAATAGCGATAGTTTGACTGGTGATGCGAATGCCAACTTGATAAGCGGCGTTGACGGTGACGACACGATCGCGGGCCGTGGCGGTGCAGATACGCTGCAGGGTGGCAACGGTACGGATACGGTCAGTTACGCATCTGCGGCTGCAGGTATTGTTGTCAACCTGACAACCAATCTTGCGACCAATGACGGTGATAATTCGAACGACGTCTTGTCTGATTTTGAAAACATTACCGGTTCCGGTTTTGCCGACAATATCACCGGCGACGCGCTTGAAAACGTGATCAGCGCCGGCGGCGGCAACGATGCGATTATCGGTACTCTTGGCACTGACTCCATCGACGGTGGTTCGGGTGGCGATACCATCAACTATTCAGGCGCTGCGTTTACCAGCCTACAGGTCACTTTGAATGGCGCATTGTCAACAACAGCGACCCTGAACGGCAACCTCAGCCAGACGTTGACCAGTATTGAGCATGTTGTCGGTACGGACGGTAGCGATTATGTGACGGGTGACGGTAACGCCAACAACTTGGTTATGAACGCAGGCGATGACACGATCATCGGTTCACTTGGCACCGACTCTATTGATGGCGGCTCGGGTACCGACCTGCTGGATTATTCCAACGGTTCGTTCTCGAGCGTTTCGCTCAACCTTAACGGCGCTACGGCGGTGACAGCCAGTATCAACAGCAGTATCGGCCAGACTGTCATAAATGTTGAAAGCCTTATCGGCAGTTTCGGTAATGACACGCTTTACGGCGATAGCGCAGATAACAGCATTGTGGGTGGTCAGGGTAACGATATTATTGCCGGTGAAGGCGGGATCGATACGCTGGATGGCGGGCAGGGCGTGGATACGCTGACCTATGTGAATGCAGGTTCTGCGGTATCGGTCAACCTGGGTTCAGGCACTGTTGCTAATGATGGTGATGGTGCAACGGATGTGATTTCAGGTTTTGAAAACCTGATTGGTTCGGCCTTTAACGACACATTGCGCGGCGATGCAAACGATAACGTCATTACCGGCGGTACAGGCGCAGACTTGCTTTCTGGCCGTGGCGGTGCAGACACGATAAACGGCGGCACTGGCAACGATACAGTCATCTATTCAAGCGCCGTTTCAGGTATTAACCTGAACCTGAGAACGGGTGTCGTATCCGATGACGGTGACGGCGGTAACGACGTCTTGACGGGAATTGAGAATGTTATCGGTTCCAACAGCGCTGACGATATTAGAGGCGATGATAACGCCAACAATATTGATGCCGGTACCGGTAACGATACGCTGCGTGCTGGTGTTGGTGCAGATACGCTGATTGGCGGTACCGGTACCGATACGCTTGATTTTTCAGATTCAGGGCTCACCAGCGTTTCAATTGCACTGAATGGTTCAACGGCTGTGAGCGCCACGATCAATGGCAGCGTTACCCAGTCTGTTCAAGACTTTGAAAACGTTATCGGTACATCAGGTGTTGATACGATTGCGGGTGACAGCAATGCCAACTCGATTTCCGGTGGGGATGGTCATGACAGCATCATCGGGTCACTGGGCGCTGATACTATTGACGGCGGCATCGTTGGTGACACTATTAATTATACTGACTCGGCCTTTACGAGCTTGGTTGTAACGCTGAACGGTTCCACGCAGACCATTGCCACGCTGAACGGCGGCCTCAACCAGACGATCTCGAATATCTATGGTATTATCGGCACAGGCGGCAACGATACGATTACAGGCAGTTCCGGCGGGGATTATCTGGATGGTAGCGTTGGTAACGATATTTTGCAAGGTCGTGCGGGTAGCGATACCCTTATTGGTGGTGCCGGTAACGATACAGCAAGCTATGCTAACGCGGCTAGCAATGTCGTTGTTAATCTCTCAGTTGGTTTCGCATCGGAAGACGGTGACGGTTCCAACGACACGCTGACAACAATCGAAAACATCACCGGTTCAACGCATGACGACATGATCGTTGGCGATAGCACTGCCAACGTGATTAGTGGCGGTTCTGGCAACGATACAATTGAAGGCCGTGCAGGCGCTGACACCCTTGATGGTGGTACAGGGACCGATACGCTGACCTATATTAACAGCACTGGCTCGGTTTCCGTCAGTCTGCTGGATGGTGTTGAGTCCTACGACTTTGAAGGCGGCCTTGATAATATCACGGGCTTCGAGAACCTCACCGGTTCAGCCTATGCTGACTGGCTGAGCGGCGATAACAATGCCAACAGCGTTATCGGCAGCGATGGTAACGATACCATTCTGGGCCGCGGCGGTGTTGACACCCTGTCGGGTGGTAATGGTGTGGATACCGTCAGCTACGAATATGCGCTTTCGGGTGTTACCATCAACCTCAGTACATTAAGCGCCGCGAATGACGGTGATGGTGCCAATGATACATTATCTGGTTTTGAAAACATTGTAGGCTCCGGTAGTGCTGACGATATGACCGGTAACAGCGGATCCAACAGCATTGTTGGTGGTCTTGGTGCTGATACGCTGGCAGGTCTGGCCGGTAACGATACGCTGGATGGCGGCGGTGGTTCGGATACTGTCAGCTATGTGGCGGCAGCAGGGAACGTGGTTGTCAACCTGACGACAGGTCTTGCATCGAACGATGGTGACGGCGGGCAAGATACGCTGGCCAACTTTGAGAACGTGCTGGGTTCAACTGCAAATGATTATATTACTGGCGATAGCAGCACCAACACAATTTCGGGTAACGGCGGCAGCGATACGATTTACGGTACGCTTGGTAACGACTCAATTGATGGTGGCAGCGGTGTTAACGGCGACTTGATCGACTATTCCGGTTCTGCGTTTACAAGTCTTGTTGTCGCGCTGAACGGTTCGCTTTCGGTTACGGCCACGTTGAACGGCACATTGACGCAGACGCTGGTCAATATCGAGAACCTGACTGCAACAGCTGGCGATGACACGATTTCTGGCGATGCCAACGCTAACATCATTCTGGCTGGTGCCGGGAATGACATTATCACAGCTTCACTGGGTGCCGATACGGTGCGTGGCGAAGGCGGCTGGAACCGTCTTGATTATTCCGGCGGTTCATTCACCAGCTTGTCTGTAACCCTGAACAGCAGCCTTGATGCAACAGCCACAGTGAACAGCACGATTACGCAGGTGCTTAGTAATATTAATCACCTTACCGGTACCAGCGGTAACGATACGCTGACCGGCGATACAGGCATTAATGTTATTTATGGTGGTGGCGGCAACGATATTATTGCAGGTCGTGGCGGTAACGATACGCTGAATGGCGATGCGGGTGTAGATACCGTCAATTACACCTCTGCTGTTGCTGGTGTGAACGTTGACCTTTCCGCCGGTGTTGCGTCGGATGATGGTGATGGTTCGAACGATGTGTTGACAGGTTTTGAAAACATCTTTGGTTCTGCTTTCAGCGACACATTGGTGGGTGACGCTGGTGATAACAGCATTTCGGGTGGTAACGGTGGCGACATTCTTTCCGGTCGTGGTGGTAACGATACGCTGAATGGTGGTAACGGTACTGATACCGTCAGTTATTCGCAGGCGGTTTCGGGCGTAACTGCCAGCCTGTTATTGGGTACGGCATCGAATGATGGTGACGGCGCATCAGACGTTCTTGCTTTCATTGAAAACCTTACAGGCTCCAGCAATGCTGACAGCCTGACAGGCGATGGTAATGCCAACATCATTAGAGCTAATGGTGGCAATGACACTGTATTTGGTACACTGGGCGCTGATGTGCTTCAGGCGGGCGGCGGTACAGACGCGATCGATTATTCCGATGCAGCTATTACTAGCGTATTAATTACGCTGAACGGCTCTTCAACTGTTACCGCTATTGTAAATGGCGGTATCACGCAATCACTTGATTCATTTGAAGATGTTGTGGGTAGCGGCGGTGCGGATACGATTACTGGCGATACCAACGCTAACAGCATCAATGGCGGTGATAATAACGATAAATTGATTGGTTCGGAGGGTGCGGATACGCTTATCGGCGGGTCGGGTAATTCTGATATTGTTGATTATTCAGACGCTGCCTTCACATCACTGAGCGTGACGCTCAATGGTTCTACCAATACGATTGCCACTTTGAACGGTGCGTTCACACAAACGCTGAACACCATCGAAAGTGTCATTGGTACGGTTGGTGGTGACTATGTGGCCGGCGACAGCAATGCCAACAGCATCGCAACCGGTTCGGGCAACGATACGATTTATGGGTCGATTGGCGCGGATACGATTGACGGTGGTGTCTTTAACTCCGACCGTATCGATTATTCTGACAGCGTAATTACAAGCGTGGATTTGACACTGAATGGCGCGACTGCTGCTACGGCTACGGTCAACGGTACTATTTCACAAAAAGTATCGAATGTTGAGTTGATAACAGGTTCTGGCGGGGATGACACGCTTTCAGGCGATACGCAGGCTAACTCTATCAACGGCGGTCTGGGCGATGATATTATTGCTGGTCGTGGTGGCATTGATAACCTGAACGGTGGTTCCGGTTCCGATACGGTCAGTTATGCCAACGCGGCATCTTCCGTTAACGTTGACCTTGGTGCCGGCGCCGCATCGAATGATGGTGACGGCGCGTCCGATACGCTGAGCAACTTTGAAAACCTTACAGGTTCAGCTTATGCTGACTGGCTGGTTGGCGATAGTTCATCGAACCTTATCAGTGGTGGGCTTTCTACCGATACACTGCAGGGCCGAGGCGGGGCTGATACGCTTGATGGCGGCGGCGGCACCGATACGGCTTACTATATCAACGCACTTGCAGGTGTGGTGGTTAACATTGGTACGGGCATCGCATCCAATGACGGGGACGGCTCAAACGACGTTCTGATCAGTATTGAAAGTGTTATCGGTTCAACCAACTCCGATAATATTACCGGCAGCAGCGCTAATAATTATATCGATGCCTCAAGTGGTAATGACACTGTGTTCGGTTCCCTCGGTGTTGACGTATTGCAGGGCGGTGGCGGGACTGACACACTTGATTATTCGGGTGCGGGTTTGAACACGGTCAATATTACCCTGAACGATACCTCGACAGTAACGGCTGTGGTTAACGGCAACATCAACCAAACTGTCAGTGGCTTTGAAAATGTTGTCGGTACGGGCGGCGATGATACGATTACGGGTGATACCAACGCCAACTCCATCAGCTCGGGGGCGGGGCAAGACAATATTTTTGGTTCTCTGGGCCTCGATACGATCGATGGCGGTACCAACTTCGACTCGCTCGATTACAGCAACGCGATCTTTACCGGCCTTAACGTCACGCTCAACGGCTCGTCCGTCGCAACAGCGACCCTGAACGGCACGATCAGCCAGAACCTGAGTAATATCGAGTCGATTGTTGGTACAGGTGGTTCCGACTTTATTTATGGCGATGCACAGGCTAACCAGATTCTGGCTGGTGCTGGGCAGGATACTGTCTATGGCGGCGGCGGTGCCGATACGCTTGATGGCGGCGGCGGTGGTGACTTCCTGACCTATATTAATGCGCTTGGCTCGGTTAGTGCTGACCTTGGCGTCGGTATTGTATCGGCAGACGGTGACGGCTCGGGCGATACGATTTCTGGTTTCGAGCACCTGACGGGTTCGACGCACAACGATACGCTTTTGGGTAGCAGCGGTGCTAACATTATCACCGCGAGTGACGGCGATGACGTTGTCTATGGCCGTGGTGGTGATGATACGCTGAATGGCGGCACTGGTATTGATACAGTTGACTTTTTAGGTGGTACAGGCGGCGTGGTCGTTGACCTTTCGCTCGGTACGGCGACGGCCGACGGCTATGGCAATGCTGATGTCATCAGCAACTTTGAAAACGTTACCGGTTATGATTTCAACGATAATATTATCGGTAGCTCGACGGCCAACGTGCTGCAGGGCGGTAACGGTGACGACACGATCAAGGGTTTGGGTGGTGCCGATACGCTTGATGGCGGTGCGGGCATTGATACACTTTCATATACATCGGCTGTGGCTGGTGTAACTGTCAGCCTTTTGGCGGGTACGACCTCGAACGATGGTGACGGTTCGGCTGATGCAATTTCAAACTTTGAAAACGTGATTGGTTCAGCCAATAATGACAACATTACCGGTAGCGCTGCGGCCAACTATATTGATGGTGGTTCGGGTGATGATACAATTTCAGGCCGTGATGGTAATGATACGCTGAAAGGTGGTAACGGAACAGATACGGTCAGTTATGCGAGCGCTGCCCTTGGCATCACGATCGACCTTTCAACGGGCACAGCTGCATCTGATGGTGACGGCGGCGTTGATAGCTTAAGTGGTTTTGAGAACATTATCGGCTCAGGCCATTCTGACAGTATTACGGGTGAGAATACCGCTAACAGCATTAGCGCTGGTGGCATGAATGACACGATTTACGGTTCACTCGGCCTTGATACGATTGATGGCGGTTCCCAAATAGATACGATTGTGTATGCTGATGTTGCGTTTACCAGCCTTTCTGTCGTCCTGTCTGGTTCTTCATCGGCCAGCGCCACGGTTAACGGCACAATTACGCAGGAATTGCTGAACATTGAAAACGTGACCGGCACGACCGGCGCCGACAATATTACCGGCGATTCCGCAGCCAACATCATTATCGGCGGTGTGGGCGATGATACGATCGCTGGTCGCGGCGGCGCTGACAACCTGCAGGGCGGTTCGGGCACTGATACGGTCAGCTACGCTGCAGCATCAGGCGCAGTCACGATCAGTCTTGCCACCAATACGGCCAGTAACGATGGCGATAGCTCAAGCGACACACTGAGCGGGTTTGAAAACATTATCGGCTCGGTCTTTGGTGACGCGATCACGGGCGACAGCACGGCTAACTCAATTTCAGGCGGGGATGGTAACGACACCATTATCGGTCTTGAAGGCGACGATACCATTAATGGCGGTATCGGCAGCGATACACTGTATTATGGTTCATCTACGGGCTCGGTAACGATCAGCATTATTGCCGGTACGGCATCCAATGACGGGTATGGCAACGTTGATACGTTTACCGCAATTGAAAACGTTGTCGGGTCTGGTAATTCTGACTCGATCATCGGTGATAACGGTGCCAACTACCTTGGCGGCGGTAACGGTGACGATACGCTGATTGGCCGCGGCGGCTCTGATGCTATTGATGGTGGTAGTGGTAATGACACCGCCAGTTATATCTTCTCGTCAGGTGGCATTAACGTTGACCTAGGCAATAACGCGGCATCGAACGATGGCGAAAGCGCGGCTGATACGCTTTTAAATATTGAAAACATTGTTGGTTCAAACAATGCGGATGCGATTGCGGGCGACGGCGGCGGCAACGTGCTTTCAGGTGGTGCCGGTAACGATACGCTTGTGGGCCGCGCTGGCGCTGACACGCTGATCGGCGGTAGTGATATTGATACGGCTGACTATTCCACGGCTGCCAACGGCATTGTGGTTGATATGGCGTCTGGTATTGTCAGCAATGATGGTGACGGTTCAAGTGACGTCATTTCGTTTATCGAGAATATTACAGGTTCAGGCAATGCCGACTTGATTGTCGGGGATTCTGCTGCCAACGCACTCACTGGCGGGTCTGGTGATGACACGCTGTCGGGTCGTGGCGGTGCGGATGTACTGGTTGGTGGCGCAGGTTCTGACCTGGCTGACTATTCTGGTGCTGCGGCTGCTGTTACGGTTGATTTGTTCACCGGCGTTGCATCCAATGACGGTGATGGTTCAAGCGACACGCTTTCGAGCATCGAGAACCTGCTGGGCACCAGCGGTAACGACGTATTGTCGGGCGGCACGGGTGCTAACGTTGTCATCGGCGGTTCAGGCAATGACACGATTACGGGTCGCGGCGGCGTTGATGACCTGCAAGGTGGTATCGGTACCGATACGGTTACATACGCATCTGCCACATCGGGCGTGACCGTCAACCTCACAAGCAATACGGCTGCGGATGACGGTGAAGGCGGTACGGATACACTGTCAGGCTTTGAAGATCTCACCGGTTCCAGCTTTGCCGATAATTTGACGGGCGATTCAGCGGTCAACATCATTACGGCCGGTATTGGTAACGATACGATCAATGCCACAGACGGTGCTGACGTTTATGACGGCGGTAACGATGTCGATACGCTCAGCTATGCTGCCAACGGTGCAGGCAACAATATTTCAGTGACCCTGAACGGTGCAACCAATGCAACTGTTACGGTTACGGGGCTTGCGAGCCATACCATCCGCAATATCGAGAACGTCGTGGGTTCGGCCGGGGCCGATACCATCAACGGGGATAGCCGCGCCAACAACATTGTCGGCGGTGATGGTGATGACGTTATTCGCGGTGGTTCCGAAAGTGATGTGTTTGACGGCGGTGCAGGTTCTGACACGCTGCGCTTTGACGACTTGGTCGGCTCGGGCGTTACATTGAACCTTGTTGCCGGCACGGCCTTCTACGCGGCTGACGGCAGTACGGACTCCTTCTCGAATTTCGAGCTGTATTATGCAACAGCGCAAGATGACGCGATCACCGGTTCGACCGGCGCTGACACGATTTACTCACTGGCCGGTAACGATACATTTATAGCCAGCGCAGGCACTGACGTTATTGACGGTGGCGCGGGTGCCACCGACACGATCGATTATTCAGCCCTGTCAGGTATTAGTTACATCACGGCGACCCTGAACGGCGCAGGCAGCGGCACGATTGTGGCCGCTGGCGGCAGCACCACAACAATTACCAATATCGAACGCGTCATCGGTTCGTCAGGCAATGACGTTCTGACGGGCGACAGCCTTGCCAACACGCTTGAAGGGTCTGCCGGTAACGACACAATTGATGGCGGCGGCGATAACGATACGATTAAAGGCGATGCCGGTGATGACTTGTTGCTCGGCTCCGCAGGTCAGGAAAACTTCGATGGCGGTATCGGCATTGATACGGTTGATTATTCGGCCCAGGCCAGTGCGACTTATGTCAGCGTTACGCTGAACGGTTCGGGTACGGCGGTTGTGACTGTAGGCGGTGACGTCAACGACCTGATCCAGAACGTTGAAAACGTTATTGGGACTGCTGGTGCCGATACTATCCGCGGTGATAGCAGCGCCAACATGCTGACGGGCGGTGCCGGCGATGACGTATTGGCTGGTGGCGCGGGCGCTGACACGCTGGTGGGCGGTCTGGGCATCGATACGGCTGATTACTCGCTTGAAGCGGGTATTACATCCATCACCGTGACCCTGAACGGCAACACGACGACCACGGTTACGGTTGGCGGCGGTACGGCAGATTCAATCCGCGAAATTGAGAACGTCATCGGTTCGACCGGTAACGACACCATCACCGGTGATAACCTTGATAACGTATTGTCAGGTTTTGACGGCAACGACCTGCTGATTGGCGGCGCTGGCACCGATACACTTGATGGTGGTCTGGGCACCGATACAGTTGATTACACCACTGAATCCGGCGTCACGGCCATTAACGTCACGCTGATTGGCGGCACCGACACGGTTGTCGATGTTGTTGGCCAGAATGACGATACGCTGCGTAACATTGAAAACATCACGGGTTCGGTGGGTGCCGACTTTATTCAGGGTTCATCTTCTGCCAACGTGCTGATTGGCGGTACGGGCGATGATACAATCGCCGGTGATCAGGGTAATGACACGCTGGATGGCGGTACGGGCAGCAACGTTCTTTCCTACGCTTACAGCGGTACGGCCATTAACACGGATATGAGCGTGCTTTCGGGCGGTTACTTTAGTGTGGCCGTTGGTGGTTCGGAAATCGACAAAGCCAAAAACTTCATCCAGATCATTGGTACAAACCTTGATGACACAATTACGGGTGATACTGATGCCAACTCGATTTCAGGGGGTGTCGGTAACGACACGCTGAATGGCGGCGGCGGGAATGATACGATTGACGGCGGAAACGGCGATGACTCGATTACCGATGGCGCAGGCGATGACTCGGTCAGCGGTGGTGTCGGTATCGATTACTTTACGGCCAGCACGGGCCTTGATTCTTATGATGGTGGCGCGGGTATCCTTGACCGGATCAACTATTCCGCCCTTGGCGCCACATCCATCAACGTTGTGCTGGATGGCGCGACATCAGCCACTGTTACGGTTGCAGGTGGCCAGGACGATACGATCCAGAATATTGAACAGATTATCGCGACCTCGGGCAATGACTCGATCACCGATGATACATCGGACAACTATTTTGATGGCACAGCCGGCGATGATATTTTCTACCTCGTTGGTGGCGGCGCTGACACGGTTATCGGTGGTGCAGGTACGCTTGATACCCTTGACCTGACAGGCTTTACAGCCGGTGCCGTGACAGCCGACCTACGAAACACTGTGGGCGGTTACTATCAGGCATCCATTGCCGGTGCCTCGTCACTGTCGTTTAATACGGTTGAAATCTTTGTCGGTACGACACTCGGTGATAACATCCGTATTTCATCGACATCACAAATCACAACCATTTACGGCGGTGATGGTAACGACACAGAGTATTCATCCGGTACCAACCAGATTGTATATGGCGGTAACGGTAGCGATACCATCGTGATTGGTGAGAATGGTACAACATCGGGCGGTATGTATTACGGCGATGCTGGGAACGATACATTTTACAGTCGCTATGGCGGCAACACCTATGATGGCGGTACAGGCGCCGATTGGGTAAACTATAATAATAGCGGGACTATTTCGGTCGTTATGCAAGATACCGGTGATACGAGTGTTACACGTTCCGGCTATGCGGCGGACACGATACGTAATATCGAAAATATTACCGGAAGTGGAGGCAATGATACGATTACCGGTAATAGCTCAAACAATAGTATCAATGGTAATCTTGGCGATGATTTGATTTATGGATCGCTTGGTAATGATAGTTATGGCGGCGGCGGCGGTAGCGATACGGTCAATTATTCCGGCGCATCGTTCACCAGCCTGTCACTGGCCTTGAACGGCGCATCCAACGCGACAGCCACGTTGAATACCAACTTGACCCAGGCCATCAACACCATTGAAAACGTGGTTGGTACGGGCGGTAACGATACGATTACGGGCGACACGGAAAACAACACCATTTCGGGTGGCGGCGGTGCCGATAGTATTCTGGGCTCGACCGGCAACGATATTCTAGACGGCGGTGCGGGCACTGATACGGTCAGCTATGCAAGTCTGGCTACAAGCTCGATTACCATGGATATTTCGTCCGGTGCGGTTGTGTTGTCTGCCGGTGCAGGTTCGCAATTTGCCAATAACTTCGAGACTTATTACCTGTCCAACCAGGCCGATACGCTGACGGGTTCGGGTAATGCCGATACGGTTTACGGTTTGAATGGCGATGACGTGTTCAACGCATCCAACGGCGCTGACGTATTCGATGGCGGTGCCGGTAATGATACGATGAGTTATCTTGCTATGAACTCGGTCACGGTCAGCGTGACGCTGCTTGATAGCGGTGCTGTCACAACTGTTATCAACGGGTCGTCCAAAGATACGCTGACAAATTTCGAGAACATTACCGGTGCCCTGCTGAACGATACCATTACAGGTAACGTTAACGGCAACGTGCTGGATGGTAACGATGGTAACGACGTTCTGTCGGGTCTTGATGGCAACGACACGCTGATTGGCGGCGCAGGTACGGACTCGCTGGATGGTGGTGCGGGCAGCGACTCGATTGGTGCAGGTTCTGGCGATGACACCATTATCGGTTCCACCGGTAACGACCTTATTGACGGCGGTGCGGGTACTGATGTTATTGATTATTCAAGCGGTTCATTCACCAGCCTGAACGTCACACTGAGTGGTGCCACGGGCGCGACCGCTACGTTGAACGGTTCAATCAGCCAGACGCTAAGCAACATTGAAAACGTTATCGGTACAGGCGGTGATGACAATATCTCCGGCGACAGCGCTGCCAACAGCATTAGTGGCGGTAATGGTAATGATACGCTTGCAGGTCGTGGCGGTAACGATACGCTGACTGGCGGCGGCGGTACGGATACGTTGACCTATGTCAATGCGGCTGGCGCAGTTGCGGTCAGCCTGACTGGCGGCAGTGCCACGGCTGACGGCGATAGCGGCGTTGATACCATCAGTGGCTTTGAAAATGTCACAGGTTCGGCCAATAACGATACGATTACGGGCGATGGCTCGGCCAACGTTATCGATGGCGGTGCCGGTAATGACAGCATTATTGGTACGCTGGGTGCAGATACGATTGATGGCGGCTCAGGCACTGCCGACCGTGTTGATTACTCAAGCGGTTCTTTCAATAACCTGTCACTGGTGCTGAACGGTTCAACGGCAGCGATTGTATCGCTGAATAGCGCATCTCCTTTCAGCCAGACGATCAGCAATATTGAGAATATTACAGGCACCAGCGGCGCCGACACGATTACGGGCGACAATAACGCCAACGCTCTGAGCATGGGCAGCGGGGCCGACAGCATTCTGGGTTCAACCGGCGCAGATACCATTGATGGCGGTTCGGGTACCGATACGCTGGATTATTCAAGCAACACCTTCACAAGCGTGTCGGTCACACTGAATACCGCAAGCGTGGTGACGGCGACTGTTAACGGCACCAGCCAGTCCATCAGCAATATCGAGAACATCATCGCCTCGGGCGGTGACGACAATATTTCGGGTGATAGCGCAGCCAATAACATCAATGGTGGCGACGGTAACGATACGATTGCTGGCCGCGGCGGTAACGATACGCTGGCCGGTGGCAACGGTACGGATACATTGACCTATGCCAATGCCGGAGGTGCTGTATCAGTCAGTCTGGCCAACGGCACAGCCTCGAACGACGGTGATAGCGGTGCTGATACCATTAGTGGCTTTGAAGATGTTGTCGGCTCGGGTAACGCCGATACTATTACAGGTGATAGCCACGCGAACTCCATCAGCGCGGGCGCTGGTAATGACTCGATTATTGCGACACTGGGTACAGATACCATTGATGGCGGAGGCGCTACCGACACCATTGATTATTCGGCTTTGAGTACTGTATCCGTTGCCCTTAACGGCGCATCTGTTGTGACCGCGACTGTTAACGGCAACGTCAGTCAATCGCTCAATAACGTTGAAAACGTTATTGGTACCGGCGGCGCTGATACCATTGCGGGTGACAGCAATTCCAACAACATCAATGCTGGTGCCGATAACGACGTGCTGACGGCATCGCTTGGTGTTGATACGATTAACGGCGGTTCAGGCACTGACAGCCTGAACTATTCCAATGGGGCGTTCTCTAGCCTGTCGGTTACGCTGAACGGCGCTACCACTGTAACCGCGACTGTTAACGGCAACGTCAGTCAAAGCCTTAGCAACATTGAAAATATTATTGGTACTGGCGGCGCAGACACGATTACCGGTGACACGGCTGCCAACAGCATAGATGGCGGTAGCGGTAACGACACGATTGCAGGTCGCGGCGGTAACGACACACTGGCTGGTGGTGGCGATACAGATACACTGACCTATGCCAACGCTGCAGCCGGCGTATCGGTCAGCCTTGCAGGCGGCACGGCGTCGGATGATGGCGATGGCGGTACAGATACGATCAGCGGCTTTGAAAACGTTACGGGTTCCGGTGGTGCCGACACCATCACGGGCGATGGCAACGCCAATACCATTCATGGCGGTAGCGGTAACGACTCGATTACCGGTACACTCGGTGCCGATGTCGTGGATGGCGGTGACGACACCGATACGATCAATTATTCCAGCGGCTCATTCAGCGACCTTTCACTGGTGCTTAACGGTGCCACTAACGCTACCGCATCACTGAATGGTGCAGGTCTGAGCCAGACCTTAAGCAATATTGAAAACGTCATTGGTACCGGCGGCGCTGACACGATTACGGGCGATACAGGTGCCAACTCCATCAACGTGGGCGCTGGTAATGACTCGATTATCGCATCGACCGGTGCCGACACGCTGGATGGTGGTGCAGACACCGATACATTAAGCTTCGCAAGCCTTTCGGCTGTGTCATTGACCCTAAACGGTACATCAACTTCGGCGGCCACGGTCAATGGTGTTATCGGGCAGACGATTAGCGGCTTTGAAAACGTCATCGGTTCGGGCGGTGCCGACACAATTACGGGCGATAGCAATGCCAACAGCATTAGCGCTGGTAACGGCAATGACGTTGTCGGCGGTTCGACAGGCACAGACACGCTGGATGGCGGCTCTGGCACCGACACGGTTGATTATTCTGCCCTTTCCAGTCTGGCTGTAGCTCTTAACGGTTCATCGACGGTGACGGCAACCCTGAACGGTTCGATCAGCCAGACGCTCAATAACATTGAAAATGTTATCGGTACGGGCGGCAATGACACGATTGCGGGCGATAGCAACGCGAACAACATTAGCGCAGGTAACGGTAACGACTCTCTGGTTGGTTCAACCGGTGCAGACACGATTAACGGCGGTTCGGGCACGGATACCCTTGATTATTCGGGCGGTTCGTTCTCGAGCCTGTCAGTCACGCTGAACGGCGCTACCACTGTAACCGCGACTGTTAACGGCAACGTCAGTCAAAGCCTTAGCAACATTGAAAATATTATTGGTACTGGCGGCGCAGACACGATTACCGGTGACACGGCTGCCAACAGCATAGATGGCGGTAGCGGTAACGACACGATTGCAGGTCGCGGCGGTAACGACACACTGGCTGGTGGTGGCGATACAGATACACTGACCTATGCCAACGCTGCAGCCGGCGTATCGGTCAGCCTTGCAGGCGGCACGGCGTCGGATGATGGCGATGGCGGTACAGATACGATCAGCGGCTTTGAAAACGTTACGGGTTCCGGTGGTGCCGACACCATCACGGGCGATGGCAACGCCAATACCATTCATGGCGGTAGCGGTAACGACTCGATTACCGGTACACTCGGTGCCGATGTCGTGGATGGCGGTGACGACACCGATACGATCAATTATTCCAGCGGCTCATTCAGCGACCTTTCACTGGTGCTTAACGGTGCCACTAACGCTACCGCATCACTGAATGGTGCAGGTCTGAGCCAGACCTTAAGCAATATTGAAAACGTCATTGGTACCGGCGGCGCTGACACGATTACGGGCGATACAGGTGCCAACTCCATCAACGTGGGCGCTGGTAATGACTCGATTATCGCATCGACCGGTGCCGACACGCTGGATGGTGGTGCAGACACCGATACATTAAGCTTCGCAAGCCTTTCGGCTGTGTCATTGACCCTAAACGGTACATCAACTTCGGCGGCCACGGTCAATGGTGTTATCGGGCAGACGATTAGCGGCTTTGAAAACGTCATCGGTTCGGGCGGTGCCGACACAATTACGGGCGATAGCAATGCCAACAGCATTAGCGCTGGTAACGGCAATGACGTTGTCGGCGGTTCGACAGGCACAGACACGCTGGATGGCGGCTCTGGCACCGACACGGTTGATTATTCTGGCGTTTCAAGCGTATCGCTGACCCTAAATGGTGCTTCCAGCTTCACGGCTACGGTTAATACTTCGATCAGCCAGACATTGACTGCTTTTGAGAACGTTATCGGTTCTGGCGGGAATGACAATATTACTGGCGACACCAACGCCAACAGCATCAGTGCTGGCGGCGGTGCCGATATGATTGTTGCTACCACAGGCAACGATACAATTGATGGCGGCACGGGTAGCGACACACTAGATTATTCATCCTTCTCAAGCCTGTCACTGGCACTGAATACGTCATCCGTTGTGACGGCTACGGTCAACGGCTCGATCAGCCAGTCGATCAGCAATATTGAAAACGTGATCGGTACCAGCAGTGGCGACGTCATCTCGGGCGATAGTGCTGCTAACAGCATCGATGCCGGTAACGGAGCCGACACAATTGCGGGCCGCGGCGGTAACGATACACTCGATGGCGGCTCAGGCACTGATACACTTGATTATTCAAACGCAGGCTCTGGCGTCACGGTCAGTCTGGTTGGCGGTTCGGCATCGGTCGATGGTGATGGCGGTGTTGATACCATTAGCGGCTTCGAGAACCTTGTCGGTTCCGGCTCAGGCGACAATATGACCGGCGATTCCGGTGCAAACTCCATCAACACCGGTGCCGGCAATGATACGATTGTGGGTACTACGGGGGCCGATACCATCAATGGCGGTAACGACACCGATGTACTCGACTATTCAGCTCTGTCCAACCTGTCAGTGACGCTGAATGGCGGATCGACGGCTACAGCGTCTCTGAACAACAACGCCATCAGCCAGACGATCAGCAATATCGAAAACATTATTGGTACAGGCGGTGCTGATACGATCACGGGTGACACCAACGCCAACAGCATCAGTGCTGGTAATGGTGATGACTCCCTGTTTGCAACCACGGGCGCTGACACTTATGACGGCGGTACAGGTAGCGATACGCTGAGCTACGCAAGTGGCTTCAGCAACCTGAGCATCACGCTGAACGGTTCATCATTTGTCAACGCTACCTTGAATAGTGGTGCGTTGACACACTCGGTCGGTGGTGTCGAGAACGTGATCGGTACGGGTGGTGCTGACACGATTACGGGCGATAGCGCAGATAACTCTATCAGTGCAGGCATCGGTAATGACTCGGTCGGCGGTTCGACAGGCACAGACACGCTGGATGGCGGTTCAGGCACAGACACGCTGGATTATTCGAACGGTTCATTTACGAGCCTTGATATTGCGCTGAACGGTTCATCTACCGTCACGGCAACCCTTAACGGCTCAATCAGCCATACGGTCAGCGCGTTCGAGAATATCATCGGTACAGGCGGTGCTGACACGATTACCGGCGATAACAGCGCCAACAACATCACCGGCGGCGCGGGCGCTGATCATTTAAGCGGCGGTAATGGCGCTGATACGATTGATGGCGGTGCCAATAACGATGCATTTAACGGCGGTAACGGGTCTGACGGCAGTGACAGCTATATCGGCGGTTCAGGCACTGACAGCATTGATTACTCAGGCAGTTCTGTTGAGTTGACATCAAGCAGCCATATTACGTCTGGTACGGGCACGATTGTGAACGCGAATGGGGAAAGTGACTCGATCAACGGGTTCGAGGACTTCACGCTCAGCACACATAACGATACGATCACGATCGATAGCAACGTCATCAGCAGCCTGACCAATGTCGATGGTTCGGGCGGTACAGACCATGTATCCATCTCCGGGGCATTGACATCGGATCTGGACGGTATTGACCTAGCGTCCCTGTTCAGCAACGTTGAGCAGTTGGATTTCACGAACTCCGATCTGTTTGACGCTAATACCCTGTCGATTGGCGATACGGATATTGCCGGTATTGCGGGTGGTACGACATTGGATATTTATGTTAACTCTGCCACGATCAATTACCTGACTGACATTAGTGTCATCAACCAGTCGGGCACGATTGCCAGCGACGTTGATAACGGTTCAGGCCTGCGTACCGTCCAGTGGGATAACGGCACTCAACTCGTTATACATTCGACCTGATCTCGGATATAATCGGCTTCTAATAATTCGTTCGAGCTTTCTTCCGGGTAGAGTGGAATCCACATGTCAGTAGTCGTGCAAGACGCAATGAAGTTGCGGGCCTGTCTCGAGGCCGTATTAACTTGCTATAATGTCCGTCCCGATATCGAGGGATTGCTGACCACCATAGCCAGACCTCCGGGCACTTTCCGGCTGGAAGATGTCGAGCTTGTCATTGACCGCCTGAATTTCGGAATCGATAAGCAGGAAATCCGTTACGATGAAATCCTGACCGCGAAGCTGCCTGCCATTATCGGTACGGCCGCGCATGATTGTTTTGCGTATCTGCCTAGCCGGGCTGCTGGTGAAAAACTATTTCCTGTCGATCCGGGGCTTGATGGCGATACCCATGTCTGGGCGCTGTTCGTGTATCCGCTTAAATCATCCACACTTATGGATGTTAGTCATATGGCGCAAAGCCATTCGCTGGACTGGTTCTGGGCGCCTATCAGGCGGTTTTATACGCAGTATGGCGAAGTGATGTTATGCTCGCTGTTCATCAACCTGTTTGTGTTGGCATATCCGCTTTTCAGCATGAACGTGTATGACCGCGTGACGGTTAACTTTGCTGAATCGACCCTATTCGTGCTGACCAGCGGCATTGTCATCGTGCTGATATTCGACTTCCTGTTCAAAGTTATGCGAAGCCATTTGCTTGAAAATATCGCGTCCAAGGTGGGGTCCCAATACGATTCAGACCTAATGGAGCGGATGATCGCGGTCAAGATCACCAACATGGAATTGTCGGTGGGGGAGCGTGCGAATATTTTCCGTGAAATGCAGTCGGTGCGCGATTTTTATGCCTCGCGCCTCGCGCCCACGCTTGTTGATCTGCCGTTTTTTGTGCTGTTCATCGGGGTCATTTTCTTTATCGACCCGTGGCTAAGCGTTGTGCCGCTTGTGGGCTCGGTGCTTATTCTGGTGGCGAACCTGTTCATCCAGATACCGATTGATAAAGCGACCAAAAGCTATTTTGCAGGGATGCAGTCCAAATCCGCCTATCTGATCCAGATGCTGACGGGGATGCGTACCATTAAAATGATGAACGCTGTCGGCCCCAAGTTGTTCGAGTGGAACATACAGGCCATGAAATCGGCCGATGAGGCCAAGCGAAGCCACGCGCTATCGTCCATCGTCGGTAGCTTCAGTATTTTTATTACGTACATGGTGTCTGTTTTTACGCTGTTTTTAGGGGCGTATCTTATATCACAGGGTACGCTGACGGTTGGTGGCCTGGTTGCCGCCACCATGATGTCAAGCCGCGCTATTGGCCCTATTGTCGGCCTTGCGGGCATTGTGGTGCAATATAAACGGTACCGCGATGTGCTTTTGAGCGTTGATAAAATTTACAAACTACCAAGTGAGCACGATAACTTTGCCTCACGTCCTGTCAGCAATGGTATTAAAGGCGGCATTAAGTTCGATGATGTCAGTTTCAAATACCCAAGCCAGCAATATGCGGCACTTACCAAAGTATCGTTGAATATCGAACCTGGCGAACATGTTGGTTTCATTGGCCGCACAGGTGCCGGCAAAAGCACGCTCGTGCGTATGGTGTGTTCCCTGCTTGAGCCGTCATCAGGCAGCATACTGGTCGATAATTTCGGTATGACATCGTATTCACCTTATGAATTGCGCCGCAATATCGGTTACGTACCACAGGACGCGTTCTTTTTTTCAGGTACCATCGAAAGCAATATTCTGATGGGCTGTGAGACGGCGTCGAAAGAAGATGTCGAGCGCGCGGTTAAAATGTCGGGCCTTGAAAGCGTCATGAAAAATACAGGGCGCGGGCTTGATATGGAAGTCGGTGAAAATGGCGACCGGCTTTCAGGCGGGCAAAAGCAATCCATCGCGCTTGCGCGTGCATTGGTCCGTAACCCACAGGTGCTGGTGTTTGATGAACCGACCAACGGTATCGATACATCGCTGGAAGCGAGCATCAAAGCCGACCTTACAAAATACCTGAAAGGCCGTACCTTCCTTATGATTACGCACCGCACAACCTTGCTGTCACTGGTTGACCGCCTAGTGTTGCTGGACAAAGGAAAAATTATTGCCGATGGTCCGCGCGATGAAGTGCTTAAAAAACTTGGCGGGACGGGCGTATAGGCATGGATCCATTTATTCTTGTCGATAAATCAATTAAGCATCGCGGGCCGCTCTATCTTGTGGTCAGTATCGTGGTGGTGTTTTTTCTGTGGGCGGGTTTTACCCAGATCGACCAGCATGTCAGGGCCATGGGGCGAATTGTGCCATCGGGCAAAGTCCGTACCGTGCAGCATCTTGAAGGCGGTATCGTCAATGATATTTTTGTGCAGGAAGGCCAGCAGGTTGAACCTGGGCAGCCGTTATTCACCATCGTCAATCGTCGTGCCGAAGCCGATATGCAGGAAGGGCAAATTCAGCTTGATTACCTGCTGATCAAGCAGACACGCCTCTCGGCCGAGAGGCAGGGTGTTGAAGAGCCTGTATTCGAGAACAAACTGAAAAATAAATATCCGGATATTGTCGCGTCCGAGATGAATTTGTTTAACAGCCGCCAGCAGGAATTTAAGCAAAAAATTGACGGGCTGCAGGAAAAGATAAACCAGAAATCATTGCGCCTTGATGAGTTACGTAACACTACCAAAAACTTGCGCGATGAAGCGCAGGTGTCACAGCGCCAGCTGCAAATCAAGAAAAAGCTATACCAAAGCGGTGCTATATCGCAGAGCCAGTTTCTGGATGCACAAAGCACGGTGCAGGGTTTTGTGACCCGTATTCAAAAGAACGAGACCGAAATACCGATCGTGCAGGCGGAATTGGCCGAAGCACAAAATGCGATGGCCGAAAGCAACGAGAACCATGCATCTGAGCTATCGCAGCAATTGAATGATGCCAATGTCGATATCAAGAAGCAACGCGAACGTCTGTCAGGTGCGAAAGACCAGGTGCAGCGCACGTCCATCGTGTCGCCGGTGAAGGGTATTGTTAATCGTGTCACGGTCAATACTATTGGCGGTATTGTCAAGCCGGGCGATGTGTTGGCGGAGATTTTGCCGCTTGATGAAGCCTTGCTGGTCGAGGGTAAAATTGAAGTCAATGACCGCGGCAAGGTATGGCTGGGCGTGCCCGTGGTTGCCAAAATCATGGCCTACGAGTATTCGGTCTATGGCGGGCTTAAGGGTAAACTCACGTATATCAGCGCCGATAGTTTTTCAGACCAGCGCGATAACGAGTTCTACCAGATCAAGGTGACGCTGGATTCAAACAATCTGGGCAAAGACCGCGTACTATACCCGGGTATGATGGTGCAGCTGGATATCAAGACCGATAAAATCTCCGTCCTCAGGGCTATTTTCAAGCCGTTGCTGCGTATGTGGGATACGGCACTGCGTGACCCGTAAGCCACCTGATACTGTATGGAAAGAGGGTTATCTAGACAGGTATTTTCACGTATAGTAGCCTTTAGGTGATTCTTTCCTAGCGTATCCTCCACTTCTATTCCCTTGGGCAGGCCTCATTTTCCTATGAAAACGGCGGAAAACAGATTCTCGGAATTGGTTGCTGTTTTTGCAACAACGCTGCTTGTGAGCTATGGCGCCTTGATGTGCAGTCAGGCATGGGCAGATGGCGAGGGTATTGCCGAGGCTCCTAAAAAAGCGGGTAAATTCGATAAGCTTCTCAATGATTCCGATGCTATCGTGCTTGAAAATATTTCAGGCGGGCTGCGTGATGTGCCGGCGCAGCTAAGCCAGCAGGATAGCGTTCAGCTTTCGCTCAGTTCTATCGTCATGTTTGCGCTAGATGACAACCCCGATGTTGAAATGGCTAAATTGCGGGTTGAACAGGCCATACACAACACGGGCCGTGCCCAGGCCGCTTTGTACCCGCGTATGGATATGACCCTGCAGCAGGGTATGGAGTACAACAACCCGGCCGCAGGCAAGCAAAAAGGCGGGCTTATCAACCCTTCTGATAAAATTGCGCTGACCTTCCAGCAGCTTATTTTTGACGGCGGCGTTGCGTCCAACACGGTCAAGCAGCGTGGCGTTGTCAGTGATGGTGCCAAGATCGATGTTGATCAGAATACAAAGGCCGTGCTGAACGATACGGTCAAATTTTACCTGAACGTGCTGCGTTACCAGAGCACGCTTGACGATACGGCGCTGTTCATCAAACGCCTGTCCGACATTGTTGGCATCATCAACAAAACATACGAGATGGGCGGCGGCGCCAAAACCAATGCTGATTACGCCCAATCGCGTATGGCATCGGCTGAAAGCACCCTCGAAAGCGTTAAATCGTCCCTCAATGATTCTATCAGCAGCCTTGAATTTCTGACCGGCCCGATGCCGGCTTTCCGCGCCGCCATGCCGGATGAGCTGGACCCTGAACGTTTGCCACTTGATGAATATGTTAAACTTGCGGAAGATAACAATACGGAAGTCAAAACGGCTGAATCCGATATCAAGGCTATGAAATATAAGCTAAAAGCCGACAAGGCCAGCTATATGCCCACGGTCAATTTTATTGCATCTGGTGATAAGAGTTACGATGACGGCGGGTATTCCGGACGCGATGTCAACGGCAAAGCCGTCGTGCAAATGACTTACAACATTTTCGATGGTTATGACCGGCGCGAGACCGTCAGCCGTACGGAATCCATGATCGATGAGCTTGAGTACAAACGTACCAAGACCCTCAAGGACATGAAACGGCAATTGAAATTGTCTTATAATCAACTGATTTCGCTTCGTAATAACATCAGCAAAACCAAGGCTGAAATTGCGTCCAGCGAAGCCTTGCAGAACCTTAACCGCCAGAACTTCGAGCAAGGTACTATCAACCTCATCGAACTTATCGAAGGCGAGGAGCGTCTGAACGCCGCACGCGGTAAACTGCACCAGCAGGAAACCGACGTTTACATGGCCACATACAAGCTGCTGATTGAAGTCGGCCTGCTCAAAAAAGCATTCTTTTGCAGTGAGTGCGGTTAAAGCCTTTCTCTTTACCCCTTTATATCTGTAAGCAAAGCCGCTTTGCACTTGAAGTGCTTGGGTTTTTCCCGAGTCGTGGCTTTACAACAGATGCGAATGCGCTATCATTCCAGAAGTGAATATCATCGCCTGTTTCTAAGCCTGTTTAGCCTCTTATAAAAATTATAAAAACCCGGAAAAGATCGATATGGAAGACAAAGGGATACCAGTTGTTTTTTGGAATGCTTCCGAGCAAGAGGAAAGCGTACCCGATGTTCTGCGCCAGCGTTACGCCCATGTCGATACCAAGATCACATTCTTCTTTTCGCCGTCTATTATCGGCGCCGCAGTATTCCTGACTGCAGTTCTGACATATGGTCACCACCAGATCATCCACTTCTTCGTAGCCGGGGAAGTCCCGCTCAACACCATGATCGTGACGGGGATTTTCTTCTCGCTCTCGCAGGTCGTGATGAATATTTTGAAAATGCGTAAATCGGCTTTCGTGCTCAAAAAGATCGAAGCTGTTGCTGACAAGCCCGATATTTCAATTGAAGACGTCAATGGCCTGCATAACGAGATCATCAAAAACGGCTATATCATCAACACCAAGAACACGGCCGCTGTTATTGATAAAATGCTGGTGTACGGCAATCTTTCTTTCACCAACGAAGAGGCCCGGCTGATTAAAGCCAAAGTCGGCCAGCGTTGCGACCATATGCGCCAATCGGTCGGTTTCTTGGCCGGTCTTATGATTATGTTGGGTTTGCTGGGTACTTACCTCGGTCTGCTTGAGACCATCGACAAGGTGGGGCAAGCTATGGCCAGTATGGCTAATATCGGTGGCGGGTCACCTGATGCGGCTGCGGCCCCTTCGGGCGATACGGCTGTGAGCGGCGACCAGATGTCAGGTTTCATCAGCTCTATTGCTGCGCCTTTGCAGGGGATGGGTCTCGCGTTCTCGGCGTCGCTGTTTGGTATCGGTGGTTCGCTGATCGTCAGCTTTTTCAACTTCCTGGCTGGTCACGTCCAGAACCATTTCATTGAAAACGTCAGCCGTTGGATTGACGAACGTATTCCTGAATCCGGTGGCGGCAGCCAAGGTGGCGGGATGCGCGGCGGCGGCGATGCCGACCTTAAAAACTGGCTGTCAACTTTCGCGCAGCTTTCACAAAAGACGCATAAAAAACTGGGCCAGCTTATTATCGTCATGTCCCATACCCTTAAGGTTATGGTCAGCCAGAAGGGTGCGACCGACCAGATGGGCCAACGCCAGGCGGAAATGAGCAGTGCACTCACGGCGATCCAGCAGCATGTGCAGGATTTCAAGGCGCAACATCAAGAAGTGTCGGCCAAGTCAGAGCAATTCCTGCGCGATGCAGGTCGCACGATGGCCGAGCATACGGGCGCGATCTCGCAAAACATGAAGGCGGTTCTGCAGTCGGTCGAGGCACAGGAAATTGCTGCCAAAACACTGACCGGTGCCGTGCAAGACCTCAAGGTCGGCATCGACGGCGTGAGCCGTGTCGAGACCGCGGTGGCGGCCAAGCTGGGCGAATTCAAGGACTCTCCGGCGGCACAAAGCGAGGCTGAAATTGCCAACCTTGTATGGCAGGTGAATACCCTGCTTGACGAAGTGTCGAGAGAGAACGAAAAGAAACTGGGCGACACGTATGGACATGGTGAAGCCGATACGGAAATCTGACCCGGATATTCTTTTTAAACATACTGGCGCTTGAGAGTTTTAGGAGAGTAATAGAGTGAGTCATGAAGGCGACGCAGACGACGTATCTGGCATAACCTGGCCAGGCTTCGTGGACATCATGTCCTCGGTGATCATGATGTTCATTTTCTTCGTGCTTATCACGTCGGTGGCGCTGTATTTCCACACCATTACGTATAAAAGCAAAATTCTGGCGCAAGTGTCCGAAATTGCGGACCATGCGGCGACCAAGAAGGCGCAGTCCCTTATTCAGGAAAACGAGAGAATTAAGCATGAGCTCACGGCTGTTAAGACCGAGAACCAGACTATGTCTGCACAGATCGCACAGATAAAGGGTGGGGCGCCGTCCAAGGATTCCAAAGAAGAAACGAAGGATGAGAAAAAGGATAAAGACAAGGCAAAAGACCCTGAAAAAGAGCAACTGAAGACAGAACTTGATGCTGTGAAAAGCGAGAATCAGGCTCTGCTTGCAAAGATTGCCGAACTTGACGATAAAACCAAGAAAACGGATTCCAAATTCGCGCAGTCGAACGAGCAGTCGATTTCCGTGGATGCATCACAGGAGAAACTGGTGCTGTTCTTTGGCGAGGACTCAATTTCGCTTACGGAAGATTCCAGCAAGAAATACGCAGATTTCGTGGCAGCCTATACCAAGACGCATGACCCCAAAAAGACCCATGTGGAAATTACGGCCAGCAAAGATGCCGAGAGCGATGCTGCTGAGCTGATGGCTCAGGAAATCTCAACCGCACGGCTTATGAACTCGCGGAACGTTATTTTGAAATCGGAAATTCCGCGTGAAAATATCTCGGTCTCGATCGTGGGTAATGAGAAGATCGAAGACAAGGGTAACTGGGTTACGATCAGGCTGTTCCAGCAGTAAGATCGTGTTGTCTTTTATATACCGGGCATAAGAAAAAGGACGCTTTTCTGTAAGCGTCCTTTTTCTATGGTCTTGCCTGTAAGGCTTGGTTTATTTGAAGCGGTATTTGATACCGGCCAGAATGTTATGCGTTTCGTAAGCGACTTCGTGGGTCGTGTTCGTGGCTGTTGTTACCTCGACCGGGTGGGTTGCGAAGTAGCGGTATTCAGCGAATACGGTGAAGTTGTCGGATACGTCAAAGGCCAGACCGCCCATACCTTGATAGGCGAATACGTTCTGCCCGTCATTCACAAGGGTCGTTGTGCCTGTTTTATGTTCTTCCAAAGTTACATCGGCCAGACCCATACCGAAGCCGACATAGGGGCGGAACATGGTGTCTGTCGGCGTTTCATAGTAGCCGTTGACCATGAAAGCCGTGCTGTTGGTGTTACCGTGTGTGTTTGGCAGGTTAACGCCAAGCAGGCTTTGTTTTTTAAGGTCGCTCGAGCGGCGGGCGATTTCAATTTCCGCCATGAAGTTGTTGCCCATATCGAGGCCGATAGCGCCTGATACAACGTTGCCCTTCTGGTGTTCGTTGCGGATTTCGCCGGCGTTGATGTCGTATTCCATACCCTGCACTTTACTCATCCCGCCGTAGCCGCGCAGGTATAGGCTGTATTTTTGCGGGGTTGATATTTGTTCAGCGCCCCAGGCCGTTGTGGCCAGAAGGGGCAGCAATGTGCCGGTAAGTAATGCAAGCCGAGCTGAGTGCTTCATGGGAGGTATCTCCGGAGAGGGGCTAAAGCAGTTGATGCAAGCCAGAACGGCTAACAATGGGCAAATTGTACCGCTTGCGACAAAACCACGCAAATACATTGTTGATAAGTAAAAACCCCGATGGCCATGTTGGTGGCGGTATCGGGGTTTTTAAAGATGTACGGGCCTTTAAGGGGCGGCGTTATTATTGGGCCGGTTTTTCAGTCGGTGTTTCAACAACCGGGGCTGCTTTTTTGGCGGCTTTGTCATCCGTCTTGGTGTCTTCGGGGGCGATGGCGGCGGGTTGCTTCACGCTGGCATCGGTTTTTGCATCGTCGGCCTTTTCATCAACCGCGGGGGCAACGGTGCCTGTGGCGGCCGGGGTATTGGTTGAGGGCGTGTCGGTTGATGGTGTGGTTGCGGCTGGTGTTGTATCACCCGCAGCAGGGGCGATACCTGTCAATGCGTTTACGTCAGCATAAACAGGGGCATTTGTGCCATCAGCATTGGGCACCATGTTGGTTGCAATATAGGTCGAGAAAATATCGGTGTTGGTTTTCAGTTTCGTGATTGGCGCATCCGGCAGGCGAAACATGAAAACGGCAAAGAAGCCGATCATAATGGCTGTTAAAGCAATCTCAGATTTTCTGTCCATAGCATCCATCCTTTTTGGGCATTCGTAGCCCGTAAAACCATTTCATAGAGACTTATACACCTTCCGTGCCAGAAAATCAAAAATTATGAAAAATAAGTTAAATTTTCGTTGTTTAGGGCGGAAAATTACTGCGGCTGCGTCACAAAAGTTGGATTTTAACCATTAATGGCTGTGATGGTGGACATGCGTATGCGCTGTGCCAGTGGGTGTGCAATCGCGGCAGCTGCCATGCAGCTCCACGTTCCAGCGTGTCATATGGAAGCCTGTGGCTTTGGTTTTTGCTGCCAGCGGGGCGGGTAAGTCGCATAAATGCGCTTCGGTCACTTGGCCACAATCATCACAGATCATGAATTGCGAGCCTTCGTGCTTATGGTCGGTCTGGCAGACGATATAAGCGTTCAGGCTTTCAATGCGGTGGATGAAGCCGTGTTCTTGTAAAAACTCAATCGCGCGGTAGGCCGTAGGTGGTTTGGGGTTAGGCAGTTTTGTCGCCAGTTTTGCCAGCACATCATATGCCACCATCGGCTTATCGGCGTGGGCGATGATATCGAGCACGAGGCGGCGTGGGTCGGTAAAGCGCAGCCCCTTGGCTTCGCAATAGGCTTGCGCGTTTTTTATCACGTCACGATGGTTAGCGCTGTGGTCGGTCTTCTTAACCAAAATCTACCTGTTACTGTTTGCGTTTGAGGCTATTTGCCAGCAGGCCCACATTATGGCGCATCAGGTCGATATATGTCGAGGCCTCACCTTTCGCGGGTGATAATGCATCGGCATATAGGGTGCCGCCGATGACGGCGCCTGTGTCTTTTGCAATTTGATTGATGAGACGTGCGCTGGTCATATTTTCAAGGAACACGGTTTTGGCATGTGCGGCCTTTATCTGGTCAGTCAGTCTGGCAACATCGGCGGCCGTGGGTTCGGTATCGGTGTTTACGCCTTCAGGAGCCATGAAAGTGATGTTGTAGGCTAGGCCGAAATAACCAAACGCATCGTGACTGGTGATGATGGTGCGGGCAGCTTGCGGTACATCTTTGAACTGTGTGTGGACCCATGCATCAAGATCGGCCAGTTGTTTATCGTAGATATTGGCGCGTACGGTTATGGCGCTGGCCTTGGCGGGCAGGGCCTTGATAAGGGCCGCCGTAATGTTTTTGGCATAGATGCGAGCGTTGGCCACACTTTGCCATGCGTGTGGGTCGGTTACCACCGCACCTTCGTCATCCATCGTGTGGGTTTTGATGCCGTCAGTTGCGGTTATAATGGTGCCTTTATAGCCGGTTGATTGCGTGAGTTTGCTCATCCAGCCTTCAAACCCCAGCCCGTTGATAAAGACCAGTTGTGCGTGCGCTAGGGCCTTTGCATCAGCGGGGGTCGGCTCATAGACATGGGTATCGGTATCGGGGCCAACAATGGTGGTGACGGCCACATCGGCACCGCCGATGGTTTTGACCATATCGCCTAGAATGCTGAAGCTGGCCACGACTTTTAACGGCTCATCCTGCGCGTGCGTTGCAAGCGGCACCATGGTTGTGATTATAAGGGCAAGGGCTGTCAAAAGGCGTTTCATAGCAGGCTCCGTTTCAAGGTATTGGATACTGATATGTTATAATGTAACGCTTGTCAAACGGATCTATCAGGCCTAGTTTGCCGCCCATGTTTTATCTAAGCCAATTCCAGCGCGGCTGCATTGCAGCGGCCTTGTGTGTCGTGATTGTGGCTCTCGCATATTGGGCCATTACGTTATGACGCACGCGGCTATCACCTTGCGCGATGTCAGCGTGTCGTATGGGCGGCAGCGGGGCATTCACGATATATCGGCTACCTTTATGGAAGGTACGCTGACGGCTGTCGCCGGTCCCAACGGTGCCGGTAAAAGTACGTTGCTTAAAGGTATCGCTGGTATTCTTAAACCTTCCAAAGGCAGCATTACTATCGATCCGTGTTTTGTAGGGTCGGTTGCCTACTTGCCGCAAACCGCCAGTATTCAGCGCGATTTTCCGATGCCGGTGTTACAGGCCGTATGTACCGGCTTTTGGGGCGAGGTGCGCGAGCGCGGTGCGATTGACGCCGCCATGAAAGCCCGTGCCTGCAAGGCACTGGCCGATGTAGGGCTAGAAGGGTTTGAGGGGAGGCAGGTCAGTGCCTTGTCGGGCGGGCAATTCCAGCGCGTGCTATTTGCGCGACTGCTTTTGACCGATGCGCGCATCATTTTACTCGACGAACCGTTTACCGCGATTGATGGTGAAACAACCGCCAAACTCATCCAGATCATTCTGGAATGGCACAGGCAAGGCCGCACCATTGTGTGCGTGCTGCACGACTTGTTGCTGATCCGCAAATACTTCCCTGAATCGTTTGTGCTAGCTGGCAAATGCATGGGGCGCGGGCATACCCATGCGCTGTTTGAACAAAAGCTGCTTTCATACGATCTTGATATGGCTGAGCTTTATACCGGCGAAGATAACCACGAACATCTGCACCACCATGACCATAACTGATGCCCTCATCACGCCTTTTGCCGATTATGCTTTCATGCGCCGTGCGCTGGCAGCGTGCGTGATACTGGCCATCAGCGGGGCGCCTTTGGGCGTTTTTATGAATTTGCGGCGCATGTCGCTGGTGGGTGATGCCATGTCACATGCCATTTTGCCGGGCGTGTCGATTGCATTTCTGATGTTCGGCCTTAGCGTATGGCCGATGACGATTGCTGCCCTTGGTACTGGTTTGGCTGTGGCCGTGATTGCTTTTGGTCTGACACGTGTTACGCAGTTGAAAGAGGATGCGAGCTTCACGCTTGTGTACTTATTGTCGCTGGCATCTGGTGTTGTCATGGTATCGCAATCCGGTAGCGGGGTTGACCTGCTGCATATTCTGTTCGGCAACATACTGGCGATTGATAACGCGTCACTAGTGCTTGCGGCGGGGGTTGCGTGTTTGTCAGTCATCATTCTGTCGCAGTCTTATCGTGGGTTGGTGATTGATTGTTTTGACCCCGATTTCATGCGCGCGGGCACGCATGGGCGCAGTATTATCGGCCATGTGTTTTTTGTGCTGGTGGTGGTTAACCTTGTCGCGTCCTTTCAGATACTGGGTACGCTGATGTCGCTTGGTCTCATGCTGCTGCCTGCAATTTCTGGCCGCTTTTGGACCGATAATATTGATGCCGCTATTGTTTTGAGCACTGCTATCGCGATCATATCGTCCGTTATTGGTTTGCTTATATCGTATCACCTTTCCATTCCGTCCGGCCCCGCTGTCGTGCTTGTTACCGGCGTGTTTGCGTGTGTGTCGGTACTGTTCGGGCGGCAGGGTAGCCTTAAGGCATATTTAGCCAGATGACGCGCTGGTTACTTGCCCTTGTTATTTTGTTTTTGGGTGTAGGCCGTGCTGACGCGCACCCGCATGAATGGCTGGATTTTAAAGTCATGCCGCAATTTGCCAAAGATGGCCGTATCACGGCCCTTCGTGAAACCTGGTATTTCGATAGTTTCTATACCGAACTTTCAATGCCGGATTTTGACACCAATAAAAACAAAAAACTGGATGCCGATGAACTTCTGGCGCTGGCCCGCGATAACGTCAGTAACCTGAAAGACTTTGATTATTTTACGAGTGTGACGGCAGGCGGGCAGAAAACTGCCATCAGCCATGCGGATGACGTGACATCGCATTTGAGCCCTGACAAGCGCATTGTTCTGGAGTTTACGGTGCATTTCAAAACACCTGCAAAAACCCCGCTTTCCTACAGTATTTATGACCCCAGTTATTACATTGAGATGAAACATTTCAAGGAAGGTGCCATTACGCTTTCCAAGGAAGGCTGCACCTCAAGCATCACGCGGCCCAACCCTGATAGTGTTTATGTAGCGCTTGCGAAATCGCTGGATAAAAATGCGGTGGCTCCAGAGAATCTGGGTGTCAATTTCGCCGAGAAAGCCGTTATCACATGCCCATGATATTCGATGTCATTCAGGAGGCACAGCGCGGTTTCCATGACCAGATTGCCAGCAGTATGAATATCATGCGCGATGGCGGGTCGTGGGCTGCGGGCGCTACATTGATAACCGCCAGTTTTTTATACGGTATTTTGCATGCGGCGGGGCCCGGCCACGGCAAAGTGATTGTGGCTGGGTATATGCTGGCCGATGATGGCAGTCTCAGGCGCGGGCTGGTTATTACGGCATTGTCATCGCTGTTGCAGGCGGTGGTGGCGGTTGTACTGGTACTGGGGTTGTTTTATGGGCTAGGCATTGCCCGTTCGCAAACCGAACTGATGGCCGCATGGTTTGAAACCGGCAGTTTTGCGCTGGTGGCGCTGATTGGCGCGGCGCTATTCATACGCGGTGTGCTGGCGCTGCGCCCCAAGCATGGCCATGTGCATGTCCATGGGCATGATTGCGGGTGCGGGCATAACCACGGGCCGGTTGCTGCTGATATTAAAAATATGCGCGGTATCGGGCCTATGGCAGCGATGATCGTATCGATCGGGATTCGCCCATGCAGCGGTGCGCTGCTTGTCATGTTCTTTGCGTGCATCATGGGAGAAATTACAGCCGGTATTGCGGCTACGTTTGTGATGGCGATTGGTACAGGTATTACCACCAGTGCTATTGCGATTGCTGCCGCCCATTCGCGGCGCGGCCTGCTTAAACTGGTCGGCGCATCGGAGCTGCGTATCGCGCTGGCATCGGCCATGGCCAAAATTGCGGGCGGTTTATTGATATGCGCGTTGGGCGTTATGTTTGCGGCAGCGTCAGCGCCATCGGCCACACAAGGCGTGGCCGCGTACCGGCACCCTTTGATGCAGCATCATAAATAGTAATTACGGGTTAATCTTTTTAAGGGTCGGCGGCAGGCCGTGGTAAAGCGGGTGCCATGACTTTGCGATATTGCCATCGGCTGATATTTCGGTGGCATCCAGCAGGCGGTAATAGGGAGCATCAGTTGCATTCGCCACCAATTCAAGTTTGCCTTGTAGCACCATAGCTTCATAACCAAATTTAATGGGCGTTCTGGCGTGGGTTTCCAGCACGATTGTAGGCGGATTGTGGTAGTGATACGGGCAGGTCATAGGGAATGGGCCGAAGAGAAATTTGCCCTGGGCTTCCGTATCATCCAGCGGGAACATATAACCGCGCATGGTAATGGTTTTTTTGTCGTAAGCCTTTAAGGCATCTGTGAATTGCAACGTCACATGATCAAGCAGTTTTTTACTATCGTAATGGGGTATTTCAATTGTTGTCGCAAATACGTCCCAACCTACGCCGCCTTCAGGGGTGGGAGCAAATTTCTGGGTATTGGAATAGATGAAAGTTTGGTTGAATGTTTCGGTCGAATAGACCATTTCCTGCAAGGCCAGCGCCGGGCGCGGCATGAATAGCAATAACAGGACGATGTAGGTGCGTAGGCGCATCCCATCATTTTAGACCTGTTTTTAGCGGCAGGCTTCTTTCTTTTTGTTTTTTTGGCCAGCGCATTGTTCGATGTAGCTCAGTAATTTGTCGTGCGCGAATGGTTTGCGGATATAGCCTTTGGCGCCATTGGCCAGCAATGGCTCGATTTTCTCGGCATCGCCATGGTCGCTTAAAATAATAACGAAGGCGTTGCGGTCGTATTGCAAGATCTTCTCAAGAATCTTGTGAACCTGTATATCTGGCAGACTGGTGCCCAGAAACAGGATGTCGGGTGCTACCAGCATGTAATCACGCAGGCCACCCACACCGGATTCTGAAAAAAGCGGGTCATGCGCGGGAGTTAGAGCCAAAGCTATCATGTGACGGGAGAATGGGTCGTTCTCGATAACCTGGATCTGGAATTCGTGTCGTGATGATTTTCGGTGCGCGAGGGTCGCCAGCAGATTGGCATTGAGCTGTGCGTTCATGGCGTTGGCTTTATGTTTATCGTCTTCCAGCGTTCGTTCGGCTTTTTTGCGCTCGACTTTTGATATGAGCAGGTCTTCCAGCGCGAAATACTGTTTGTTGTAATCGTAAAGTGTGGTGATGGTGTCGCCCGTTGCCGGTTCATAGCCCAGTAGTACGTAAAGAACGGCGCGAATATTGGCGTAAAGATTTTTGGTCAGGCGGCGTGAGAACACGAAAATGTCGCGGTCTTCACAAACGAGAATTTTGCCCTGTTGATCCTCTATCCAGGTGTCAAGCACGTGGGGGAGCTGATTGAACAGATGATCACCAAGGGCTAACCCCCGAATGTGAAGACAGCAACCGCCGTCAGCATTACGTTCAGCCTTGATCGCGGTGAGCGTTGCGATCAATTCGTCTTCGGCTTTCAGTGAAATGCTAAGCATGCGTTTTGACTCCTGACGCATTTATATATCCAAGAATTGTGCCAAAACAGGAATTGATTAATATCAATATGTTATAATTTTATATGGTCCTATAATGGGTTTTTTCTTGAAATGAAACGGCTATATTTGGGAAATATAGGGTAAGGTGCAAAATTTTGCGAAAGAAAAAGCCATGACTTTTTAAGGTCATGGCCAATAGAGTTCAGTCGAAATTTAAAGGCTTCTGATACGCTCTTCCAGAAATCCTTGTACAATCTCGGCCTCAATGTTTAATGCAGCCAGCATCGCTTTTTTGCTGGCTTCGCTTTCCTTATAATCTTTTTCAGCAGACGCACACAGCGAGGCAAGATTTTCGGCCCCTAGGTTTGCTGCTGCTCCTTTAAATTTATGTGCGGCATTGCGCCAGTCATCATGTGCATTGTCGATTGATGTCTTCTCAAGATTTGTTAGGCCAAGCCCCATTTGATCGAAGAAGATAGAAAATAGTTCCTTTTCGATTTCAGGATCCCCTTCCGTAAAGCTCTCAAGATGGGCGATGTTTACAGGAGCGTCTTCTCTCTTTTCGGATTCTGGAGTCTGTTTTATTTCAGGTAACTCATCCTTTACGTCCACCAGCCATTTTGCCATCAGTTTCAGAAATTTCTGTGCATCAACTGGTTTGCTTATATAATCGTCCATGCCGAATGCCATGCAGCGTTCTCGGTCACCGACCATGGCATTTGCTGTCATGGCAACGATCGGAACATGTGTGCCCTTTTCTTTTTCGGCCTCACGTATCAGGCGGGTAGCTTCGTAGCCATCCATATTGGGCATCATCCCATCCATGAGAACAATATCATACGCATGGGCCTTAAATGCCTCCACGGCTTCCTTACCGTCTTCGACAACATCAAGATTTACGAATCCATTTTTATGCAAAATTCTCTTTATAAGAAACTGGTTTGTCGGGTGATCTTCAGCTAAGAGGATGTTTGCTTTTCTGTTCATCATGTCTTCTCTCCCGTCCAATTTCTGGGCTCTTGGTACATAGTTATCGACGGTATCGTCTTTCTCCTCCCACTCTTTTAAAGGAATTTTGAACCAGAAAGTGGAGCCGTTTCCGATTTCGCTTTTAACACCAATTTCACCATCCATAATTTCTACCAGCTGTTTTGATATGGCGAGCCCTAAGCCTGTCCCGCCATATTTTCTGGTACTTGTGTTATTTGCCTGGGTAAATTTTTCAAATATTTTTTCTAGTTGATCTTGGGGGATGCCAACACCGGTATCAGTGATGCTGAAAAATATTTCATCGCCTTCGCGCTTTGCCAAAAGGCGTACATGCCCCCTATGGTGCTTTCCGCCTTTGGTTCGTAACCGAGCTGTGCGAATAGCATACTTTTAAAGCGTGTAAAAAACTTGAGATTTAGCAGGCTTGAAAAAACAAAAATGTCGCGGTCTTCACAAACGAGGATTTTGCCAAGTGGATCACCAATCCATTTGCTAAGGAGTGGGGGGAGCTGGCTATAGAGGCGATCGCCCAGGGCCAACCCGCGAATGTGAAGACAGCAACGGCAGTCAGCATTACCTCCGGTTTTGATCGCGGTGAGCATTTGGATCAAATCGTCTTCGGCCTTCAGTGAGATGCTGAGCATGCGTTTTACTCCTGACATATTTACATATGCATACGGCATGCCAAGAGAAAACCACATTAAAACAGTGTGTTATATATTTTAGATTGTTTCAAAATAGGAATTTTTCTTAAAATGAAACAGTTTTATTTGGGTGAAAATGGGAATCTGGCATACTTGTTTCACTCGGGGAGGGTGTATGGCGATAACGATTCTGGTGGTTGAAGACGACCCTTTGCAACGTGAGGTGCTGGGGCTCATGCTCAAGCGGCTTGGCCATGCTGTCCGTTTCGCAAATGACGGCCGCTCCGCCCTGATGCAATTGCAGGAGCATAATGCCGAGGATTTTTCGCTGGCCATTCTCGATATTGGTTTGCCGGGTATTGACGGTATCGAGGTGCTTGAGCTTATCAAGCAGCGACACCCCGCCTTGCCTGTGATTATGCTGACGGGCAATCAGGAAACCGATATTGCTGTGAAGGCCATGAAGCTGGGCGCTTATGACTTTATGAACAAGCCCGTTGAAGTTGAGCGGCTGCAGGTGGTGATTACCAACGCACTGAAAACCACATTGCTAGAAAAAGAAGTCACGCGTCTGACGCGCAAAGAAACGGGCGCGTTTTCGTTTGAAAACTTGATCGGGTATGAAAATGGTCTGGCCGATATTGTGCGTATGGGCCGTAAGGCCGCCACGGCGGACATCCCCGTATTGCTCACGGGGGAAACGGGCACCGGCAAGGAAGTTTTTGCGCGTGCCATTCATGGTGAAAGCCATCGCGCGGGCAAGCCGTTTGTGGCGGTCAATTGTGGGGCATTACCGGCACAACTGGTTGAAAGTCTTTTATTCGGCCACGAGAAAGGCGCGTTTACGGGTGCTGTTGCGAGATCTATCGGTCGGTTCCGCGAGGCTGAGGGCGGAACGATATTTCTCGATGAAATTGGCGATCTGCCCCTTGATGCACAGGTGAAATTACTGCGCGTGCTGCAACAAAAGGAGATTACACCTGTGGGCGGCGAACATGCGGTGCGGACCAATGTGCGTGTGCTTTCGGCCACGCACCGTGACCTTGAACGTGAAGTGGCGGCAGGCCGTTTCAGGGAAGATTTGTTTTTCAGGCTCAATGTATTGCCCATTCGTATGCCTGCCTTGTCTGAACGTGCAGGCGATATACCGGCTTTGGTGCGGCATTTCATTGAACGTTTTGCGGCTAGCGAATCGCGTCCGCTTAAAACGGTGGCCCCAGCTGCGATGGACATGCTCAAGCGTCGTACTTGGAACGGTAACGTGCGCGAAATCGAGAACGCCATCCACCGTGCGATGGTTATGTCAGACGGCAGGGTTTTGCAGGTGGCGGATTTTTCGGGTGTGTCGATGAAAGGCCATATAAGCAATGACGCCTCTGTGCCTGTGCCTGTTGCCTGTGCCAGCGGAGAGCCGCGCCCGATGATCGAGATTGAGCGCGATGCTATTCAGTTTGCATTGTCGTATTATCAGGGCAACGTCACCAAGGCGGCGGCGGCGCTGGGCCTCGCTAAATCGACCTTTTACAGAAAACTGAAAGAGCTGGGCTTGAGCGCCTGATTATTCGCGGCAGTGCATCATAGGAAAGCCTGAGCGAATATAATTGGTTGTGTATAATTCCACCAAAGAGGCGGACGGGCTGGGTCTTGTTTGTCAGTCTTAAAAAAAGAGTTTTATAAAAAACAGGTGGGGTTCTTATGCACGGTACATTTACCGATTATGCGTCTGGATATGCGTTGACACTGGATGACCGTATAAGGTCTTCCAACAATGCGCTTGGTAATATGATCGACCCCGCGCACGGGCCTATCGGCCAACAGTTCATTGACGCCGTGGACGCATGTAGTTTTACTGAAATGACGGCACCGGAACTTCAAAAATGCGACAATGTGTATATTCCCTTCATGTGGTGCAAGGGCTTCTATAATGTGATTTCATATAAGGAGGCGCCTCAGGCAACGGAGGCGTTTTTTCATTCCCGCGTTCACGAGATTCTGCACGGCCTTGCCTGGAATAAGGTGCCGGTTTTACATGCCAGCCTGTTCAATAAACATTCACCCGTGATTTTGTGCCCACGCGACTGGGTTGCGATGTTCGAGATGACGGAAGCTGATGTGGGGGCCAAAACCGCGTGGCTAGTATCGCTCATGGCCAAAGACAAACCTGCCCTTGAACGGGCGGCGCAGGCACTGCCTGTTAATGTCGAGGAATTCAGTATGATCCGCGCGCAAACGGCAACACTTGATGATGCGTTGGCATGGTCGGCTTCGGCCGGAATGGCCAAAATATGGGGGACGGACGAACGCGATGGCACTGACATGACTTTTGCAGCCTATTACCAGTCATGGGCGCTCAAATGCTATGAAAACATACTGGCCCTCTATGAGGAAGACGGCGTGCGGCCCCCTATTGCCGTGCGTATGGGCCGGCATGACGCGGCGGATGTCGGCCGGTCTTTCGGGCCCAACCCTTTCCGGCCCGATACCTACACCGTATCGCCCATCAAGGCGCTGGATGAAGAGCGTATTCAGGCTCTCAATGCCCGTCTTGGCATCAAGGATGAAAACCAACTGCCCATGTTCGGGGATGCTCTGGAATGGTACGGGCACACCCCGCAATCATACCTTGCCGCATCCAAGGCTGCTGTGGCTGTACCCGCCTTGCAGGTGCCGCCGCAGATGGTGGCACAGGTATTGCGCGTGGCATGACTCTATTTTGGCATAACCCCTTAACTTGCCTTTAAAAATCAAACGCATAAGATCGGCATATGTGGCTATTCGGCAGTAAAGACAAAAACAAAGGTAAAAAAGACGGCAAGGGGCAAGTTGTTGCCAAGGCGTCTGTGCCGCTGACGACCAAAGAAGCCAAAAGTCAGGCCTTATTGGCCCAGATGCGGACTTTGCGCGCCGAAATTGGTGAGGAAAACCTTCAGGAAATCGTCAAAAAGCTCAAGCTCGACGAAATGAAAAAGCAGGTCCGCTCCGATATTGATAACGACCCACGCAAGCGCGACCGCCTGCTGGATGAACTGCGCTACCAGATGCAGGATACCGACAAGCCGACCCGCCATTGATGGGTGGCCATACAGCACTGCACAACGAAGCTGCCTTCTGTTACCCCTGCCTTTCTGATAAAATAAACCAAACCACCTGATCCGGAGGCCTTTCCTTGCCGTCCTATACCGCCCCGCTTGATAATATCCGCTTCATTCTCAATGACGTTCTGAACGTCCATGAAACCTTGGCCCAGCTGCCAGGGTTCGAGGATGCAACGCCCGATACGGTTGATGCCATTCTGGAAGGGGCTTCGGCCGTATGTCAGGAAGTGCTGTTTCCCATCAACCAGTCGGGTGACAAAGAAGGCTGCACCTATTCTAACGGTACTGTCACCACGCCCAAAGGCTTCAAGGAAGCCTACAAAACCTTCATCAATGGCGGCTGGACCGGCCTTGCCTGCGACCCCGCTTTCGGCGGTATGGGCATGCCCCATGTGCTCAACTGCGTGATGCAAGAGCTGATCTGTTCGTCCAACATGTCATTCGGCATGTATCCGGGCCTTTCACAGGGCGCTTACGAAGCGATCCACCAGTTCGGCACTGATGAACAAAAAGCCATGTATCTGCCCAAGCTGGTTTCGGGCGAATGGTCGGGCACCATGAACCTGACCGAGCCGCATTGCGGCACAGATTTGGGCCTTATCAAGACCAAGGCCGCCGACAATGGCGACGGGTCTTATGCGGTTACAGGCAACAAGATTTTTATATCGGCGGGCGAGCATGACCTGACCGAAAACATCATTCACCTTGTGCTGGCACGTCTGCCCAATGCGCCGGAAGGCGTTAAAGGCATATCGCTGTTTGTCGTACCCAAGTTTTTGGTGAATGGCGATGGTAGCATTGGTGCCCGCAATGGCGTGCAGTGCGCATCGATCGAACATAAAATGGGTATCAAGGCATCGGCTACCTGCGTTATGGCCTATGATGGTGCCAAAGGCTGGCTTGTGGGTGAGGCGCATAAAGGTTTGCGCGCCATGTTCGCGATGATGAACGCCGCGCGCTTGGGCGTTGCTATGCAGGGCCTCGGTATTGCCGAAGTTGCCCAGCAAAATGCGGTTATTTATGCCAAGGACCGTTTGCAAATGCGTTCGCTTGACGGTGTTAAGGAACCAAGCAAACCTGCCGACCCTATCATCGTACACCCTGACGTACGGCGCATGCTTTTAACGGGCAAGGCCTTTACTGAAGGCTCGCGCATGCTCTCGTACCTCGTTGGCCTTTCACTCGATATTGCAAACAAGCACCCTGATGCAGCTGAACGGCAGGAAGCGGATGATTTCGTGGCGCTGATGACGCCGATTGTAAAGGCTTACCAGACCGATATGGGTACGGCTGTTGCCAACCTATCTATGCAGGTGCACGGCGGCATGGGCTACATATGGGATACAGGCGTTGAGCAATACGCGCGCGATGCCCGCATTGCCGAGATTTACGAAGGCACCAACGGCATTCAGGCGCTTGACCTTGTTGGCCGTAAAATGGGTGTTGGGTATGGCCGCCTGTTGCGGCGTTTCTTCCAGCCTGTATCGGATTTCATTGAACTCGAGCTGGAAAATGAAGCGATGGCTGAATTCGTAATGCCGCTGGCCAAAGCTGTTGCAAAGTTACAGCAAGCGACAGCAACGATTGCCCAAAAAGGCCTTAAAGACCCGCTGGAAGCGGGGGCTGCATCATCAGACTATTTGCGTATGTTCGCGCTGACAGCGCTGGCGTTTTGCTGGGCCCGTATGGCTAAAGTTGCGCTGGAAAAACGCGAGAGCGATGCGACGCGTGCCGAATTTTACGAAAGTAAATTGCAGACTGCACGTTTTTACATGACGCGGATGCTGCCCGAATATGAAAGCCGCTTCCGCATGGTCATGGCCGGTAAAGGGCCATTGATGGATTTAAAAGCTAACGGATTTTAAGTTTTTAGTTTTAATTCGACTTCATCTATTTCTTTGTAAATTCTCTCAATAATTTTTTCGAACATAGATCGAAGTGAATCCAGATCGTCTATTAGAAATTTTGGATTTCCAGTTTTTTTGTCAAATATGTAGGGATGATTATCTTGGTTTATTAAGTATGAATTTTGATCAAATTTTGGTTCAAGGTTTTTGATATCTGAGTGGACATAATATTTGTCCCGATAGTGTTTTAGTTTGGTGTGATGTTCATGATACTCGTTTTCAATATACCCTATATCTAGTTCTCTTATTGTTTTCCCGCGTATTGCTGATTTTTTAAAACATCTAAGGTAAACAATCGCCATGTATTCAAAGAGATACAGACGTATCTCTTTGTCAGTCGTGTCCTCTATTTTTAGTAAAATATTGCGAGCATAGTTAAGATTACTGCTGCATGAATCTAAGAATAATTTGTTGTTTTCTAGTGTTTTTCGCTCTGAATTTCCGACATCTTCATCAGTCATTTTTTGGCAGAGGCTTTTTTCGCTGTCGGTTTTTTGGCAGCAGGCTTTTTGACGGCCGGTTTTTTAGCTGCCGGTTCTTTTTTAGCCGCAGTTTTTTTGGCGGGTGCCTTTTTAGCCGGTGCCTTTTTGCCTTTGGGAGCAGGGCTTGATGCGGCTTTTTTAGCGATGATCACAAGCGCTTCTTCCAGCGTGACTGCTTTCGCATCCATATTGCGCGGCAGGGTGGCGTTGACCTTGCCCATCTTGACGTACGGGCCGTACTTGCCCTCGTAAAGCTCAACCATTTCCTTGGTTTCAGGGCTTTCACCGAGGTCTTTGATTTTGCCGGCGCCTGCGCCGCGTTTGCCGCGTACGCTTGCTTGCGAGAGCAGCTCAACCGCGCGGTTGATGCCGATTGTCAGCACGTCATCGCCTGCGGGAATGCTTTTAAACGTATCGCCGTGTTTCAGATAAGGGCCAAAGCGGCCAATACCTGCGGTGATTTTATTTGTGGTGTCGGGGTGCGTGCCGACGAAGCGGGGCAAAGCCAGCAAGCTCATGGCTACATCGAGCGTGACGTCATCGGGGCTGATGTTTTTCGGCAGGCCCTGACGTTTCGGTTTTTCTTTTTCGGCGCCTTCGCCCAGTTGCACATACACGCCAAACGGCCCGCGGCGCAACGTGACCTTGAGGCCGGTCGTGACATCGGTGCCCAGTTCTTTCGGGCCTGCTTCAAGGCCGCTCAGGCCTTCACCGTCGGATACGACGAGTGGTGTTGTGTAGCTGCATTTCGGTTCAGCCGTGTAATTGGAGCAACCGATGAATGCGCCGGATTTGCCAAGGCGCAGCCCCAGACGGCCCTGACCGCAGGCAGGGCACAGGCGCGGGTCTTTACCGCTTTCAAGAACGGGGAAGAAGTGTGGGCCTAGTTCTTCATCAAGTGCGTCGATCACTTGCGTGATCGTCAAATCTTTTGTGCCTTCGACAGCTTTCGAGAAATCGCCCCAGAAGTCGCGCAATGCTTGCTTCCACTGGACATGGCCTTCTGAAATGGCATCAAGTTCTTCCTCAAGGCCGGCTGTGAATTTGTAGTCCACATACTTTGTGAAATATTTGGTCAGGAAGGTTGTGACAATACGACCGCGGTCTTCGGGGATGAAGCGCTTTTGCTCGAGTTTCACATACTGACGGTCTTGAAGCACCTGAATGATGGATGCGTAGGTTGACGGGCGGCCAATGCCTTCCTCTTCCAGTTTTTTGACGAGGCTGGCTTCGGAATAGCGCGGTGGTGGCTGGGTGAAATGCTGCTCGGGCTTCACGTCGGTTTGTGTCAGCGCGTCTTCCGCTTTCATGGCGGGCAGGCGGCGGTTTTCGTCGTTCTCGTCGTCGCTGTCGTCGCGGCTTTCTTCATAGACTTTCAAGAAACCGTCGAACGTGACGACCGAACCTGTGGCACGCAAAATCACATCGTCCGTGCCGTCGGAAATATCGACGGTTGTTTGGTCCATGACGGCGCTTTCCATCTGTGAGGCGATGGCACGTTTCCAGATGAGGTCGTACAGGCGGGCTTCGGAAGGCGATACGTAGCGCGCAACCTGTTCAGGTGTGCGGCGTGCATTTGTTGGCCTGATAGCTTCGTGCGCTTCCTGCGCGTTTTTAGCTTTTGATTTGTAAAGGCGCGGGGCATCAGGGGTGTACGCATCACCGTATGCGTCTTTGATATGGCCGCGCAGTTGGGCTACAGCCTCGCCCGACAAGGTCGTGCCATCGGTACGCATATAGGAAATGAGGCCGACTGTTTCGCCGCCGATATCAACGCCTTCGTATAATTTCTGCGCGGTACGCATCGTTTCGGATGCCGACATACCGAGCTTGCGGGATGCTTCCTGCTGCAGTGTCGAGGTAATGAAAGGCGGGTACGGGTGGCGGCGTGCCTGTTTGGCTTCAACCGATGCGACCTTCATGGATTTGGCTTCGATGCGGCGGGCAGCTGCCTGTGCATCGGCTTCGTTCGGGATATCGAATTTGCCGAGCTTGTTACCGGAAAGATGCGTCAGGCGCGCGACAAACGGCGCGCCATCGACTGTCCGCATCCGGACATTGATGGTCCAGTATTCCTGTGTGATGAATTTTTCAATTTCGGATTCACGCTCACAGATTAGGCGCAGGGCCACGGACTGTACGCGGCCAGCGGAGCGTGAGCCCGGCAGCTTGCGCCACAGAACCGGCGAGATGGTAAAGCCGACCAGATAATCAAGGGCGCGGCGTGCCATATAGGCTTCGACCAGATTCTGGTCAATCTGTCTTGGGTTCGCGAAAGCTTCCTGAATGGCGGATTTGGTGATTTCGTTGAACGTGACGCGGTGGACGTCCATATCCTTGGTTTTTAGAATTTCGGCCAAGTGCCATGAAATGGCTTCCCCTTCGCGGTCAGGGTCAGTTGCCAAATACAGTGCGGTGGCACCTTTGAGAGCCTTGCGGATGTCAGCAACCGGTTTGCCTGCGCGGTCGCCCATTTCCCATGCCATGACGAAATCTTCATCAGGGCGGACAGAGCCGTCTTTGGCGGGTAAGTCGCGGACATGGCCGTAGGAAGCCAGAACGGTGAAGTTCGGACCCAGATATTTGTTGATGGTCTTGGCCTTGGCCGGAGACTCAACGACGACAACGGAATGGCCTGTCATGGTCTTGGGGATTTACATGGTTGCGGCGGTTCTGTCTA
>Ga0209066_10000178_pt1 | contig 96839 bp, 75 predicted proteins | sample All_14_2_FD_187198 | JGI IMG/M metagenome (GOLD analysis project Ga0209066, IMG submission 187198) | Freshwater microbial communities in response to fracking from Pennsylvania, USA - Allegheny Zone_MetaG_DW_15 (SPAdes) (version 2) ...
GCGGCCTCGAAGCGCCGCATCAACTCCTGCGTCTGGGCGTAGGTCTTCTCGGTCGCCGTGCGGTCCTGCGCCTCGCCGCGGCCGAACTTCAGGCCGAGCGCAAGGATGCCGCCTGTGACCGCGCCGCAGACTTCCTGTCGGCGGCCCATGCCGGCCCCGAGGCCGCAGGCGATCTTAAGCGCTGTGTCGCTGTCAAAGCCGTAGCGCGGGGCGCAGGCCCAGAGCACGGACTGGGCGCAGTTGTAACCGGAAAGAAACTTCTCGGAAGCGGTCTCATCTGTGGTTTTCATGGGCTCTCCGGGCGCGGCAGGCGGCGCGCCGTTTCGCAAAAGCATTTCTATTACTATAAGGCGGCTGAATGAGGACGGCAAGCGCCGATGTGCGGACAGCGCGTCATCCGTTGCGGTTCGTGAGTTTGACATCGGCGTAAACAAGTGATAACTTCGCCACTTAACGAAATGAAATCGTTTGGACGGAGTTAGAAATGATGACCGATTGCGTTCAGGAAGGTGATGCCCATACCCGTTTCTTGATGGGTGTGCATGCGAAGCATCCCGGTCTGACGGAGCTCAGCATCGGGGCGGCCCGGACGGCGGATGGGCTTTCCAGCTATGAAGCCTTCTGCCGCTTTGTCAATCCCCGGCCGGGCATGGCCGTTGTGGATCTCGCCTGCGGCAACGGCCCATTGTGCGAGATTCTCGCAAAGCGCGTGGGCCCCGATGGGCAAGTGGTCGGAGTCGACCTGAGCGAGGCCGAACTCCGGCTGGCGGCTGACCGTTTGCGCGGGATCAGCAATGTTCGGTTAATCCACGGGGCGGCGGCGCAGTTGCCGCTTCCAGACGCCTCCGCGGACTGCGTGGTCTGCCACATGGCTTTCATGCTTCTCACGCCTTTGGATCAGGCGGTCCGGGAAATCGGTCGAGTGTTGAAAAAAGGTGCTGTTTTTGCTGCGGTGATCCCGACGCTTCGAGCGCCGTCCGAAAGCTTCCGCACGTGCGCGGGCGTATTGCGGGAGGCTCTGCGGGAGGAGCGGCACCCGCTGGAGGCGCTCAGCAGAAATGCGGTCAGCCTAAATAGCGTGTCTGACCTCGCGCGCGTGTTCGGGGGTGACGGCTGGCGTCCGCAGGAAATCGAGGTCTGCGACATCGATGTGTGCCTCTCTGCCGCACCGGAGGAACTTGTGGCGCTGGCGGCTCCGGCGTTCTACCACTACCAGTTGCTTTCAGACGCGGGCCGGTGGCGGGTCAACGAAAAATGGCGCCTGCTGTTTGAGAGCGGGTGCGATGAAGGAGGCGTGTGCCGGTTCTACTTTCCGCTGTCCGCCTTTTCGGTCAGAAGAGCTTTTTAAGAGAAAGGTACCCGAATGCGAAACGATGAGATCAGGACTGCGTTGCGTGTGACGAAGGCGCTGTCGGACGGCCAGCGTATCAGGATCATGATGCTGCTGCGCGGCGGCGAACTGTGCGTCTGCCGCATCGTCGAGGTTCTGGCGCTGGCCCCGTCGACAGTCTCCAAGCATCTGTCGGTCTTGAGCGAGGCCGACCTCGTCGAGGTGCGAAAAGACGGCCGGTGGGCGTACTACAGGTTGGCGCAGGGCGAGGCCAGGAAAACGATCCGCCCTGTTCTGAAGTGGCTTGAGGACATGCTTGTCGGAAATGATACGGTCATCCGCGACGGTCAGAAGCTTGCTGACATTCTCGAGAAAGCCGGCTGTCCGAGGAAGTCGATGGCAAAGGAGTGCTGAAGCATGAGCGTCGGGTGCTGTTGCGGAACATGTGGGCCGGAAGAAACGGCGATATGGACGGCCGGTTATCTGGACACCCCGGTCGGGCGCGTGCCGCGTGCGGTTTCGCGCTGGACGTGGCGCGACTGGTTGGGCGCATGGTCGGTCCGCTGCGGTCTCGGGCGCATGAGGTACACGGTGCCGCCGGGCCTGTATGCGGTGGGGGCACCTGGACCTGACTCGCCTCTGTTGGTGTCGGCGAATTACAAGCTCTCGTTCGACCATGTGCGGCGGGCGATGGACGGTTTGGACGCCTGGGTGCTGGTGCTGGACACGAAAGGGGTCAACGTCTGGTGCGCGGCGGGCAAGGGCACGTTCGGAACGGACGAGCTGGTTCGGCGTTTGGAGCTGTGCGACGCGGCACGGGTGGTGAAACACCGGAGCCTGATCGTGCCGCAGCTGGGAGCACCGGGAATTGCGGCGCACGAGGTCAGCCGCCGCATCGGGTTCAGGGTGGTTTATGGACCTGTGAGGGCGAGGGACCTGCCTGCGTTTCTTCGGGCGGGTATGAAGTCGACGCCGGAGATGCGGCGGGTCCTGTTCACGCTGCCGGACCGTTTGGTTCTTACGCCGAACGAGCTGGTGCGTCTTTTTGTGCCGGCGTTTATCGTGTTGGCGTTGTTTGTCGCGTCGTCGGGACTGGCGCTGCACGGTTACAGGTTGACGAGGGATCAGGTGTTATGGGTTGCGGCTGCGGTCGGGGTGAACTATCTGGCCGGGGTCGTGTTGACGCCCGCGCTGCTGCCGTGGTTGCCGGGACGCGCCTTCGCGGTCAAGGGAGGGGTCACCGGTGCGGTTATTGGGGTGACGCTTGGCTGGCTCGGGCCTTTCGGCTGGCTTGGGAGGCTGTCTGTGGGAGTGCTCAGCGTGGCGGCCTGTTCGTTTCTGGGCATTAGGTTTACGGGTTCCTCGACCTACACGTCGGCATCCGGCGTGCGCAGCGAAATGAGATGGGCTTTGCCGTTGCAGGGCGCGTTGGCGCTGGCGGGCGCGGCGGGGTGGCTCGCGGCGCACTTTGTGTGAGAATGTCGACTCAGAACTTCCAACGCTGAACGATAAGGTAAAAATGAGATACCTGAAAGATGTTGTGACGCTGAGGCTGGACGCCGCTTCGTGCGTCGGGTGCGGCCGTTGCGTGGAGGTGTGTCCGCACGCGGTCTTCACGTTGGAATGCGGCAAGGCGCGCATCCGGGAACGCGACGCGTGCATGGAGTGCGGCGCCTGCGCCCGCAACTGCCCGACGGGGGCGCTTTATGTTCGGAACGGCGTCGGTTGCGCGATCGGCATTCTCAATGCGAAACTGGGCCGGACGTCTTCCTGTTGCGGCGGGGAGCAAGACGGTTGTTGTTCGTGCGAACCTAATACGGAGAAGGACAATGGATGACGCGCTTAAAGAACTGATCGCGATCGGAGCTTCCGTGACGGCTCACTGCCAGCCGTGCGTGACTTATCACGTGGAAAAGGCCAGGTCCCTCGGCGTCGGTGAGGCTGAGATCCAGGAGGCGGTCCGTGTCGGGCAGATGGTGGAACGGGGCGCCGGCTCGGCCATGCGCGACTTTATTCAAGACCTTGTGGGGAAGCCTGGTGAGACGGGGTGCTGTCACGGGAAAGGCCGTTTGGAAGCGCCGGCCGGAGTCGCGCGATGCCATTGCGGCTGAAAACAACCAGCTGCGGCAGTTGACACGGACTGCCGACAATGCTATATTTCGCCATGTGACGAAATGAAGGAGTGTGCGCGATGAAAAAACTGGAAGTCTACGATCCGCCGATGTGTTGCTCTTCGGGAGTTTGCGGGCCGAATGTCGATCCAACTTTGCCGCGGTTCGCCGGCGATCTGGAGTGGCTGAAGGGACAGGGGGTTAACGTGGTCCGGAACAACCTCGCCCAGCAGCCCATGGCATTCGCGGAAAACGCAACCGTGCGGGAAGCCCTTGAAAAAGAGGATCTCGCCTGTCTGCCGCTGATTCTGGTGGACGGGAAGATCGTGAGCCGTGGCGCGTATCCCACTCGGGAAGTTTTGTCGTCCTGGCTCGATATCCACCCGGTTGCCAGGCCGTTTATGCCGGAAGCTGCAAAATCGTGTTGCTGTTGCGGGTCTTCAATGGGGTCCACAGCGCAAGATTCGAAGTGTTGCTGAGTAAGGAGAATGGCAATGTCGGATTCGTTTGCGACGGTGACGCGATATTTGTTCTTCACCGGCAAAGGCGGTGTCGGTAAAACGTCGCTCGCGTGCGCGACGGCGCTGGCCCTTTCCGACAGGGGCGGAAAGGTTTTGTTGGTCAGCACGGACCCGGCCTCGAATCTGGACGAGGTTCTCAGGGTCAAGCTGTCCACCGTCCCGACCGGTGTTCCCGGGGCTGAGGGCCTTTTCGCGATGAACATCGATCCCGAGGAGGCGGCCCGGCAGTATCGGGAGAAGGTCGTCGGCCCGTACCGCGGCAAGTTGCCTGCGGCGGCGTTGTGCCGCATGGAGGAGCAATTGTCCGGCGCGTGCACGATGGAGATCGCGGCTTTCGACGAGTTCTCGCGCCTGCTCGGGGATGACGGGGCGTCGGCTGGTTTTGACCATGTGATTTTCGACACGGCCCCGACCGGGCACACGTTGCGGCTCTTGTCGCTTCCTAAAGCCTGGACGGGCTATCTCAATGCCAACACGAGCGGCACGTCGTGTCTGGGGCCGCTGGCGGGTTTGGGCAAGCAGCGGTCCGTATACGAGCGCACGCTGGCCGCGCTCGCGGACGGTGCCCGCACAACGCTGGTTCTGGTGAGCCGGGCGCAGAAGGCGGCGCTCAAGGAAGCCTGCCGCGCCAGCGATGAGCTCGCCAAGCTGGGTGTGGTCAACCAGCGGGTGATGCTCAACGGTTTGTTTCAATCGAATAGGCGTGATGACCGGCTGGCTTCGGCGCTGGAGCGCAGGGACCGGGAGGCGCTGGAGGCGTACCGCGATTGGCTGGCGGCTTTCCCTGTGTCCCGGTTCTATTTGAAAGCCCGCAACATTCTGGGGATTGCCGCGCTGCGCGCCCTGTTTGAAAACGCTGACCAAGGTGAGTCGGAGGCCGAGGCCGCCGCTCCCGCCGGTTGCACGCGTTCGGATACGCTATCAGAGCTTGTTGACGACCTGGGAAAGGCGGGGCGCGGCGTGATCATGACGATGGGCAAAGGCGGCGTCGGGAAGACGACCATCGCGGCGGCGATCGCGTGCGAGCTCGCGAAGCGCGGGATGCCTGTGCGTCTCAGCACGACCGATCCGGCTGCCCATGTGCAGACGGTCGCCGGCGAGGGACTCCCGAATCTGAGTGTGAGCCGGATAGATCCCGTTGCGGAGACGCGTGCCTATACGGACGAGGTTCTGCGGGTCTCCGGCAAAGGGCTCGACGCGGATGCGCTGGCCCTGCTGGAGGAGGATCTCCGTTCGCCCTGTACCGAGGAGATCGCCGTTTTCCGTGCCTTTGCCAGAACGGTCGCGGCGGGCGAGGAGGGCTTTGTCGTGCTCGACACCGCGCCGACCGGGCATACCCTGTTGCTGCTGGACGCTTCAGAGGCCTATCACCGCGAGGTCTTGCGACTGGCAAGCGACATGCCGGCCGAGGTGCGCGAGCTGATACCCAGGTTGCGCGACCCGGATTTCACCAAAGTTTTGGTCGTGACGCTGCCCGAGGCGACGCCGGTGCATGAGGCCGCCTACCTGCAGGAAGATTTGCGGCGGGCGCAGATCGAGCCGTACGCGTGGGTGGTGAATCAGAGTTTCGCAAATAGCGCGTCCTCCGATCCGCTGTTGGCGGCGCGCGCCCGGAACGAGATTCCCCACATCGCGGAAGTCGCGGAGACGCTTTCGCATCGGACGGTGATGGTTCCTTGGGTGCCGGAAGAGCCGGTCGGACTTGACCGGCTGGGTCAGTTTTTTGGTGGATCGGTTGAAGCGGTGTAGTTCACAACGAGAAAGGACAGAAGCATGAACGATCAGGAGCAGGATGTGCGTGTCGGTGACGGGACCTGTTGCGGCCCGGGCTGCAAGTGCGGTACAGGCGGGTTGGGCAAGGGGGTCAAATGGCTGATCAGCGGCGTGGTGGTTCTTGCCGCCTGCGCGGTCGTGGCGGCGCGGGTGTCGGGCGAGAAAGCGAGCGCGCCGAAGGCGGAGCAGGGCTTCGCGCTGCCGGTGGCGGCAGCGCCTGCCGCGGCGGCGGCGGGAACACCTGAGCTTGCCGGCTGGGACGCCCCTCTGAAAGGGCTTAGTGAACTCAACGTGGTGGCCACGAACACCGAGGCGGTCTTTGTGGTGATTCCGGCTGACGATACGGTCCGGACGGCGGCGATCCAGAAGGAAGTGGCCGCGGCCTCCGCGACGATCACTGACCGAGGGACGAAGGTGGGCAAATTCCTGCTCAGCAAAGATGCGGAGGACTACAAGGGCGTCGTGGCGCAGCTCGGGGCGCCTTCGGTCTTGGCGATGGTCAAGAACCGCGGCATGTCGGTTGTGGCCGACAAGGACGTTTCGCAGGATGCCCTGATGAAGGCGTTTGTGGGCGCGTCGCGTCCCCGCTCGGCCTGCGGCGCGGGCGGCTGCGGCCCGTCGGGCTGCAAATAGGGAAGGTGTCCTATGGACTGGTTCCGGTCACTGTTGACGAGCGCCACGGCAGCGTTCGATCAGGCGGGCGTCGGCTTCATGGCGATGCCTCTCGCTCTGGCGCTCGGGCTTCTGAGTGCGGTGGTGAGCGCCTGCTGCACGCTGCCGGTGCTGGGCATCATCGTGGGGTACGCGGGTGCCCGCAAGGATAACAGCTTGCGGGCGCGGCTGCTGTCGGCAGGCTCGTTCTTCCTGGGCGCGGTTTTGTCGCTCGTGATCTTGGGCGCGGTGGCGGCCATGGTCGGCCAGGTGGCGCAGGGCACGCTGGGGCGCTACTGGAAGGTGTTCGCGGGCTTCGTGGCCATCGTTCTGGGCATGGGCGCGCTGAATCTGCTGCCCTTCACGCTGCCGCAGGGCAAAGCCCGGTTTGGCGTGAGATACAAATCCGGCGGGGTTGTGGGCGCGCTCCTGTTCGGCGTGGTTGGCGGAGGGGCTGTGAGCGTGAGTTCGCTGGCCTGCAATCCCGGCATCTTCATCATTGTCGGTGCGGCTGTGCTGCAGGGCGTCACGCTGTGGATGGCTGCCGTGTTGGTGGCTTACGCCATCGGGTTCGCGTTGCCGCTGGGCGCGCTGATGCTGGGCGTCTCGTTCGGTGCGGCGGCGGTCAAGTTCAAGGGGCTGGAGACGGCCGTGCGCGGGCTTGCCGGAGTGCTGCTGGTGGCGGCGGGCTTTTATTTCTTGTGGAGCTTTTGACAAAGCGGATTGTGTGTTTATGAAAGAGGCGAATGATTCAGGCAGGAGTATCCTGATGCGGCGGCACTTGACCGAAGTCGCCGGTCTCTTTCTTCGTCTGGGTGCCACGGCGTTCGGCGGTCCCGCCGCGCATATTGCGATGATGCATGACGAGGTGGTCAAACGCCGCAAATGGCTGAGCGAGCAGGAGTTCTTGGATCTCTTGGGTGCGACGAACCTGATCCCCGGGCCCAATTCGACGGAGATGGCCATTCATCTCGGGCTGCTGCGTGCGGGTTGGCTGGGCCTGGTCGTGGGGGGTGCATGCTTCATCCTGCCGGCCATGTGCATCGTGATGGCGCTGGCGTGGGTCTATGTGGGCTATGGAGCCACGCCGACGGCCGCCGGTGTTCTGGAGGGGGTGAAGCCCGTGATGATCGCGATCATCGGCAAGGCGCTGTGGGACCTCGGCCGCAAGGCGGTGAAGAACCGGCTGACGGCGGGGGTCGGCGCGGCCGTGCTTGCACTGACCGCGTTCAATGTCAACGAGATTGCCCTGCTCGCGCTGGGCGGCGCGGCCGTGATGCTGGCGGAAAATGCCGGCCGTCTGCGGTCTGCGCGATTGCGCTGTCTCGCGCTGCCGCTGGCCGCCTTGGGCCTGCCGGCGGCTGGCGCTGCCGCTGCCGGCTTCTCCCTTTCGGGCTTGTTTTTGACCTTCCTGAAGATCGGATCTGTGCTTTACGGCAGCGGCTATGTGCTGCTGGCGTTTATGCGGGCCGACTTTGTGACTCGCCTCGGCTGGCTGACCGACCAGCAGTTGATCGATGCGATCGCGGTCGGACAGGTCACCCCGGGACCGGTCTTTACGACGGCGACCTTCGTGGGGTATGTGTTGGGTGGTTTCCCGGGAGGGCTCGCCGCGACGCTGGGCATCTTCCTGCCGTCTTTTGTCTTTGTTGCGTTGGTGCACCGCGCGATTCCCAAGCTCCGGAGTTCGGTGTGGCTGGGCAGTTTGCTGGACGGCGTGAACGTGGCGTCCCTCGCGCTGATGGCGTCTGTGACGCTGCAGCTGGGCCGTTCTTCGCTGGTCGATGTGACGACGGTCGGACTGGCACTTGTGTCCGGTGTGCTGGTCTGGCTGACGCGGATCAATACGACCTGGCTGGTGCTTTTCGGCGCGCTGGCTGGTTTGACGCGCGCCTATCTGCTGTGATCTGTAAAGCGAAAGGAACGTATGGTTGCCCATAAACTGAAGGTCTTGTTTCTCTGTACGGGAAACTCTTGCCGCAGCCAGATGGCTGAGGGTTGGGCGCGGGCGCTCAAGGGCGACGTGATCGAGGCGTACTCGGCGGGCATCGAGACGCACGGGCTGAACCCGAACGCGGTCAAGGTGATGGCCGAGGCGGGTGTGGACATTTCGGGGCAAACCTCGAAAAACGTGGATTCGCTTCTCGCAGTTCCGTTCGACTATGTGGTGACGGTGTGCGGCCACGCGAATGAGCACTGTCCGTTCTTCCCGGGCTCAGCCAAGGTGGTGCATGTCGGTTTCGAGGATCCGCCCGCGCTGGCGAAACTCGCGGATGGCGAAAAGGCGAAGCTGGACTGTTATCGCCGCGTGCGCGACGAGATCCGGGCTTTTGTGGCGACGCTGCCGGAAGCGTTGGAGAGAGGGCGGATGGGGTAGCGGAATGCTGGAATGGCGGGTGGAAGAGAGGCCGAGAGGGAGGCTTGTGGTGGGGATAACCCAACCTTACATTTTTTCTGATTCATACGGAGGTGTTCTATGACTTGCGAGAAACGGAAACTGACGAATGTGTTTGAACGCTACCTGACGGTCTGGGTCGGATTGTGCATTGCGGGCGGAATCGCACTCGGCAAAGTCGCGCCGGGCGTGGCCAAGGCGCTGGACGGCATGTCCGTTTTTGTGAACGGTGCTCCGGTCGTATCGGTTCCGATCGCCGTCTGCCTGTTCTTCATGATGTACCCGATTATGGTGAAGATCGACTTCGCCTCGGTCATCAGGGCCGGCAAGAGCGGGAAGCCGGTGTGGCTCACGCTCTTCGTGAACTGGGCGGTCAAACCCTTCACGATGTACGCCATTGCCTATCTCTTCCTTGGCGTGCTGTTCAGGGGCCTGATTGGCGCGGAGGCCACGGATTACGTGAAGATGCCGTTCGGTTTGGATCTTGAGGTCGGTGCGACACACGGGGCCGGCACGGTGGTGCTGCATGAGGGCGTCAAGATGCTGCAGGTTCCGCTTTGGCGCAGCTACTTCGCCGGCACGATTCTGCTCGGCATCGCGCCCTGCACGGCGATGGTGCTGGTGTGGGGCTATCTGGCACGAGGCAACGACGGGTTGACCCTCATCATGGTGGCGATCAACTCGCTGACCATGTTGTTGCTTTACGGCGTTCTGGGCGGGTTCTTGTTGGGTGTGGGCAAACTTCCTGTGCCGTGGGAGGCTTTGTTGCTTTCCATCGTCATCTACGTGGCGTTGCCGCTCGCGTGCGGATACTTTTCGCGCAAGTGGATCATCGGAGCCAAAGGAGAGGTCTGGTTCAGGGAGAAATTCCTGCATGTGCTGACGCCGATCACGATCATCGCTCTGCTGACGACGCTGGTGTTGCTGTTCAGCTTTAAGGGTGAAACGATCCTCAACAATCCGTTGACGATTCTGTGGATCGCGATTCCGCTCTTTATTCAGACGATGCTGATTTTCTGGCTGGGCTATTGGTGGGCCAGGCTGCTCAAACTGCCTTACGAGGATGCCGCTCCTGCGGCGATGATCGGGGCCTCCAACCACTTCGAAGTCGCCATCGCGACGGCGACCATGCTCTTCGGCCTGTCGTCGGGTGCGGCGTTGGCCACGGTGGTCGGCGTGCTGATCGAGGTGCCGGTGATGCTGTGGCTCGTCCGCATTTGCCTGTCGACCGAACCCTGGTTTAAGCGTCCGGATATCACACCTTCGAAGGTGTGATATCACGCATGCCGGCTTGGTCGAAACGGCCATTCAGCCTGTGCTTACAGACTTCCGGGATTCAGCGCCTCGTCCAGCAGTTCGAGCGTGTGGCTGACGCGGACCGGCCGGTCGGCCTGGTCAAAACCGCCGCGGATCTGCATGACGCATCCGGGACAGTCCATCGCGACCGTTTCCGCTCCCGTGGCTCGGATGTTGCCGAGCTTGCGCTGCAGCATCGGCGCCGAGATTTCGGGCAGTTTGAGCGAGTACGAGCCGCCCATGCCGCAACAGGTGTCGCACTCGGCCATCTCCTTGACCTCGTAGCCCGCGCGTCGCAGCAGCGAGCGCGGCGGCTGGTCGGCGCGCAGCGTGCGCTTGAGGTGGCAGGAGTCGTGGTAGGTCACCGTTCCGAGCGCACGCCCCTCCTCAAACGTGAGACGTCCTGCGGCGACGAGTCTTTCAACCAGCGTTGAGAAGTCGACGGTCTTGGCCGCCAAGGCGCGCGCCTGCTGGATCCACTCGGTCTGTCCGAGGCTTTCGAAGGTCGACTCGAACTCCTTGGCGAGGGCTGCGGTGCAGGTCGGGCAGGCGGAGATCACGTAGGTCACGCCGTCCAATGAAAGCGCCTTGATGTTGTCGATCGCATTTTGAGCTGCGACCTCGTACGCGCCGCTGTAGCGCGCCGGCGCGCCGCAACAGGTCTGCGCGTCCGGGAACACGACTTCGATGCCGGCTTTGTTGAGGATGCGCACCAGCGCCTCGCCCATTTCGGGATAGGCGAAGTCGATCAGGCAGCCTGCAAAAAAGGCCGCCTTCTCTTTGCCCTTGGGCTGCACGATGCGCGTGAAGCGGTCGCGGAACGGCACCGGCGCGATGGCCGGCAGGCTGCGGCCGTCGGTGAGGTCGGCCAGAAACAGCGGCAGGTGGCGGATGAAGCGGCCTTTGACGAACGGCCTGTCCGCAAGCGACGCGGTGCGCATCATGCTGTGGAAGAGGCGGCGGTTGTTGACCACCGCGAAGATCGCCTTCTGGATGAACGGCAGTCCCTCTTCTTGAACGAGGCGGCGGCGGAGCTCCATGATCAGCTCGGGGATGTCGATTTTGCCCGGGCAGACCTCCTTGCAGGCACCGCACTGGATGCAGAGCCCCTGGATGTCCTCGGACGATTTCAGCGCGTGGAACCAGGCGGTGAGGATCGTGCCGATGCCGCCGGTGTAGACCTTGCCGAAGACGTGTCCGCCCACGAGGCGGAAGATGGGGCAGACGTTCAGGCAGGAGGCGCAACGGATGCACTGCAGCGCCTGTTTGAACTGCGGGTCAGCCGCCATCTCGCTGCGGCGGTTGTCCATGAGGACGATGTGCAGCTCTTTAGTTGAGCCGTCGGTGTTCGGCACCGGCCCGGTGATGATCGAGACGTAGCTCGTGAGCGCCTGCGCCGTCGCGCTCTTGGGCAGCGCCTGCAGGATCGGCCCCACGTCCTCGAAGCGCTCGACCAGCTTCTCGACGCCGATCAGCGCGATGTGGACCTTGGGCAGCGAGCTGACCAGCCGCGCGTTGCCTTCGTTGGTGACCAGCACGAAGCTGCCGGTCTCGGCCACGGCGATGTTGCCGCCGGTGATGCCGAGGTCCGCCTCGAGAAAGCGCGGCCGCAGCGTGTCGCGCGCGACCTGCACGAGGCGCGGGATGTCCGACGACAGCCGCTCGTCGACCGCTTTGCTGAACAGGTCGGAGACCTCCTCCTTGGTCATGTGGATGGCTGGCATCACCATGTGGGAGGGGCGCTGTCCGGCCAGCTGGATGATCCACTCGCCGAGGTCGGTCTCGCTGACGGTCATGCCCGCGGCTTCGAGGGCGGCGTTGAGGTGGATCTCCTCCGAGGCCATGGACTTCGATTTGACCACGGTTTTGACGCCGTGCCTCCGCGCGACGTCGAGAATGTACGTCTTCACGTCGTCGGGGCTCTTCGCACGGAAAACCTTGGCGCCGGTGGCTTCGGCGTTTGCGGCGAAGCGCGCCGCCATCTCGTCGAGGTGGGCGGCAGCGAAGGCCTTTCGCTCGGAGATGCGGCCGCGCAGCGCCTCGAAATCGATGCCCTCGTAGGCCCTCGCGCGGTTGACCTTGTAGGCTTCCGAAAACTTGCCCAGCGCGCCGGTGAGATTGGCGTTGTGCAGGGCGGTCTGAATCGAGTTCTTGAAGCTGTTGTCCATTACGCCCTCGCTTTCAGATCGTCGACGAAAAGGGCGATCAGACGTTTGGGGCCGTGCACGCCGATGGTCAGCACGCGCTCGATGTCGGCCGTGCGGCTCGGGCCGGTGATGAAAGCCAGATAGCGGCTCCGCCGAGGATCAATCTGCGCGAGCAGCGACGGCAGATCGGGGTACAGTCCTGAGGAGGGCACGAGCGCGATGTGGATCGCGGGTAGCGTCGAGACGAGACGCTCCTCGGCCGCGGTCGCGTCGTGGACGAGCGTGCCGGTGTCGGCCAGCGCCCAGTCCATTTGGCTGATGCCGATCATCGCCTGGGCGGCGCGCTCGCGCGTCACATCGAAATGAACGCCCGGACATGCGGCGAGGCGCTCGCGCTCCGCGTCGGCGAGGCCCATGCTCGCGGCCACGAGGGCGGTCGCGTTCTGGGCGTCGGCCGACTGTTCTTGGTTGAGAAATCCGGCCAGAAAATCGAGGGCCGCCGCGCGCGTGGGAAAGCGATGAACCTCGGCCTGGGCTCCGGTGGCCTTGGTCTTGAAACGCTCGTACATCATCGTGTCCTCTCAGTATCTTATCGTCGGTGTTGAGGATAGGGGATTCGGTTCTGGCCTGTCAACGCGGTTTTGTCGAGACATGATAATCGGTTGGCGACAGGGGCGCGAATGGTCCGCGTTTTTGTTGAGAAGCCGTTGGCCGAGTCGGGGGAGCGGGCGCCCTCGCCCGCAACAGCGCTTTGGCCATGCGGTTTCGCGCCTGGCCGTTTTACGCCAAGCCGCGCGCGACCTTGTCAGCATGCGGGCGGGGCGCGGGCGCTCCCGACAGGGCTTCGTACGAGCATTGTGTTCCACACTCGGTCACCCGTCTCCAACGGAGTGCCGCGGCTTGCGGTCCGACCTGCCGGATGACTGGCGGATTTGGTAGTGTTGAGCCGAAAATCTCTCCTCATTGTCCTCCTTTTGTTGCCAGAGTTTGTCATCGGCGGCTCTTTTTGGTTAAATATCACCTTTTTGTGGCCCGTTCCGGCAACGTGTAACGAGTAACGTTTAACGAGTACCTGAAACCAGTGACTTTTATGGACAAGCATTACGATCCCAAGGCAATCGAGAACAAGTGGTATCCCTGGTGGGAGCAGAACGGACATTTCCATGCCGAGTCCGCGCAGGGGGGCGAGCCCTACAGCGTCGTGATCCCGCCGCCGAACGTGACGGGTATTCTGCACATGGGCCACGCGCTGAACAACACGATTCAGGACGTGCTGGTGCGCTGGCGTCGCATGCAGGGGCGCAACACGGTTTGGATGCCGGGCACCGACCACGCCGGCATCGCCACGCAGAACGTGGTGGAGAAGGCGCTGCGCAAAGAGGGGCTCTCGCGCCGCGACTTGGGCCGCGAGAAGTTCTTGGAGCGCGTGTGGGCGTGGCGCGGCGAATACGGCGGCACCATCGTGCGCCAGCTACGCAAGCTGGGCGCGAGCTGCGACTGGTCGCGCGAGCGCTTCACCATGGACGAGGGCCTCAGCGAGGCCGTGGCCGAGGTCTTCTGCCGCCTCTATGACGAGGGGCTGATCTACCGCGGCAACTACATCGTGAACTGGTGTCCGCGCTGCCACACGGCGCTCTCGGACGAAGAGAGCGAGCATCAGGACTCGACCGGCAACCTCTGGCACATCCGCTATCCGATTCCGGGCGGCGGAGAGATCGTGGTCGCGACCACGCGTCCAGAAACGATGTTGGGCGACACGGCCGTGGCGGTGAACCCGGCTGACGAGCGCTATCAGGCGCTGATCGGCAAGACCGTGACGCTGCCGCTCATGAACCGCGAGATCCCGGTGGTGGCCGACGATTACGTCGACCGCGTCTTCGGCACAGGCGTGGTGAAGATCACCCCCGCGCATGACCCGAACGACTTCCAGGTGGCCCAGCGCCACAGCCTGCCGGTCCTCAACGTGATGAACGGCGACGGCACGATGAACGAAGAGGCCGGCGCGTATGCGGGCCTGGACCGCTTCGCCTGCCGCAAGCAGGTGGTCGCCGACCTCGAGGCGCAGGGCTATCTCGTCAAGGTCGAGCCGCACCAGCATGCGGTCGGCCATTGCTACCGCTGCGACACCGTGGTGGAGCCGCGCCTCTCGAAGCAGTGGTTCGTGCGCATGAAGCCGCTGGCCGCGCCGGCCATCGAGGCGGTGCGCTCGGGCAAGATCACCTTCTCGCCGCAGCGCTGGGAGAAGACCTACTTCGAGTGGATGGAGAACATCCGCGACTGGTGCATCTCGCGCCAGATCTGGTGGGGGCACCGCATCCCGGTCTACACCTGCGCGTCGTGCGCGCACGAGTGGGCCGCCAAGACGGCGCCTTCGGCGTGTCCGAAGTGCGGCGCGTCAGGCTTCACGCAGGACGAGGACGTGCTCGACACGTGGTTCTCCTCGTGGCTCTGGCCCTTCAGCACCTTCGGCTGGCCGAAGGATCACCCCGACCTGAAGTTCTACTACCCCACGAACGATCTGGCCACCGCGCCGGAGATCCTCTTCTTCTGGGTCGCCCGCATGATCATGGCCGGGTGCAAGTTCATGGGCGAGGTGCCCTTCCGCAACGTCTACCTCCACGGCACGGTGCGCGACGACAAGGGCCGCAAGATGAGCAAGAGTCTGGGCAATTCGATCGACCCGCTCGACATCATCGAGAAGTACAGCGCCGACTCGCTGCGCTTCAGCCTGATGCTCATTACCTCCACGGGCATGGACGTCTACGTCAACATGGAGAAGTTCGAGATCGGCCGCAACTTCGCGACCAAGATCTGGAACGCCGCGCGCTTCATGAAAATGCACATGGAGAAGGCGCCTGACATGGACTGGCGCGCCATGGCCGCGGGCGAGCTGGCCCTCGACGCCGCGCTGCTGCGCGACGACGACCGGCACATGCTGGCCAAATGCGAGGCGACCGCCCAGGCGGTGACCGAGCATCTGGAGAAGTTCCGCCTGCAGGACGGGGCGCTGGCGATCTACGAGTTCGTCTGGAGCAACTTCTGCGACTGGTACCTCGAGTACGCCAAGCAGGACCTGTACGGCACGGACGATGTGCGCCGCCGTCAGATTCTGGCGGTGATGACCGACGTCTTCGCCAAGGCTCTCAAGATGCTGCACCCGTATATGCCGTTCCTCACCGAGGAGCTCTGGCACCAGATGGGGTACGGCACGGACGCCGAAACCATCATGCGCGCCCCTTGGCCGAAGCCCTACTCCGAGGCGCAGAACCAGGCGTGGGGCCTGAGCGCGGAGGTGACCGCCTATGTCGAGGCCAAGCGCGAGATGATCACGGCCGGCCGCGCGCTGCGCGCCGACTACAACATCGCGCCTTCGCAGTTCGTGCGCTACGTGGTGCAGGCGGTCGACGCCGCCGCGGCCGAGAAGCTCGCGGCAGACGCCGAGAGCCTGAAGCAGCAGCTGCGCTCGGACAACCTGCAGATCGCGGCCGGCGGCGGCGAGCAGGCGATGCCCGGCACGCTCTGCAAGCTCGGCACGATTTATCTGCCGCTTGAGGGCCTGGTCGACGTCAAGGCCGAGGCCGCCCGCGTCAAGGCTGAGCTCGACAAGACGCTCGGTTTCCTCAAAGGCGTCGAGTCCAAGCTCGGCAACGAGGGGTTCGTCGCCAAGGCGCCCGCCGCGGTGATCGAGCAGCAGCGGGCCAAGCAGAAGGAGCTGACCGAGACGGTCGCGCGGCTCGAAAAGCTCTACGCGACCTTCAGCGCCGCGCTGTAAGCAACGTCTGACAGAGGAGAGGGACATGGGCATCCTGCGCGCCTATCTGCGGGTCTCGCTGGTGAAACGCGTCGTCGCCGGCGTGTTGCTCGGTGCCCTCTGCGGCGGCGCGCTCTGGGCGCTGTCGGACGCCTGCGGGCTGAAACCGGAGGTGCAGCGCGCCATGCGCGTCTGCGCCCCCTTCGGGACGGTTTTCATCGGCATGCTGAAGATGATCGTGGTGCCCACGGTCTTCTTCTCGCTGGTGAGCGGCGCCGCCTCGCTCCCGCTCAAGCGGTTGGGCAAGGTCGGCGGCAAGCTGATCGGCTGGTACTTCGCCACCATGGCCATGGCCTCGGCGTTCGGTGTCTCGCTCGCGCGCTGGATCAACCCGGGGGCGGGCGCGTCGCTCGAGGGGTGGAAGGAGCTGGCGAGCGCATTCGGGTCCCAGGCTTCGTCCGGGCTCGGCGCGAGCGCGCCCCAGTCGTTGCCGGACGTGCTCGACAAGGTGCTCTCGGACATTTTTCAGAATCCCTTCGCGGCGCTGGCGAACGGCAACTTTCTCGGGGTGATTGCCTTCGCCGTGCTCTTCGGCGTCAGCGTACGTCTGGTGATGGAGACGGCGTCTGATCCGTCCCTTCAGGCGAAGATGCGCTTGCTGACCGACGGGTGCGAGGCGTGCCTCGCGGCGATCAACCGCATCATCGATTTCGTGATGAACTATTCGCCGGTCGGCGTGTTCTTTCTTTCGATGGGCATCTTCTCGGTTTACGGTCCGGCCATTATCGGGCCGTATGTCACAGTGTTGGCGGGCGTCGTGGCGGGTATCCTGCTGCTGCTGTTCGTGGCCTATCCCGTGCTGATCGCGCTCGTCACGCGCAGAAACCCCTATAGAGTCATTTACGCGGCGCGCGAAGCCATGCTGCTGGCCTTCGTCACCCGCTCCAGCGCCGCGACCCTGCCGGTCTCGATCCGGGTGACGGAAGAGAACCTCGGTGTTCACCGCGAGCTGGCGAGCTTTTCGCTGCCGCTGGGCGCAACGGTCAACATGGACGGCGTGTGCATCCATCTGCCGATGTTCGCGATCTTGGCGGCGAACATGTTCGGCATCCACCTGTCGCTCGGCGATCTGGCGGTGATGACCCTCACGACGGTGCTGGCGGCCGTGGGCGCGGGCGGCGTTCCGGGCGGCAGCCTGATGCTGCTTTTCATCATTCTCGGCGCGATCGGGCTTTCGCCGTCCCAGACCGCGGTGATCGTGGCGCTGGCGCTCGGCGTCAACCCGATTCTCGACATGTTCGAAACCCTGTGCAACGTCACCGGCGACATCCTGTGCACGTATGCGGTCGCCTCGCTGGAGGGGCTGGCTGATCCGGAGGTCCACGTATGACGCGCATCCGCCTGCCTTATCACACCTCCGCGATGGAGGCCGAGATTCCGGACGGGCGGCTGCGCGCCGTGCTGACGCCGCCGTGCCACGGCGCGGGACACGGCGCGTCGCCTTCGCTGGAGGAGCAGAAGCGCGTGGTGGAGGCGGCGCTCGACCATCCGATCGGCTCGCTTTCCCTTGAAGCGCTGGCGGCGGGCAAGCGCACGGCGACGGTCATCACGAGCGACCACACGCGCCCGGTGCCGAGCCGCGTGACGCTGCCGCTACTGCTGGCGCGGCTGCGCCGCGGCAACCCCGACATCGCGGTGACGATCCTGGTGGCGACCGGGTGTCACCGGCCGACGTCGGACGCGGAGATGCGCGAGAAGTTCGGCGACGAGGTGGTGGCGCGCGAGCGCTTTGTGATGCACGACTGCACCGATCAGGCGAGCCTGCGCTATCTGGGCCTCCTGCCCTCGGGCGGCGAGCTGTGGCTCAACCGCCACGCGCTGGACGCTGAGCTGCTGGTGGCCGAGGGGTTCATCGAACCGCACTTTTTCGCGGGCTTTTCCGGCGGCCGCAAGAGCGTCCTGCCCGGGATCGCGGGGCGGCAGACCGTGTTGGCTAACCACTGCGCGGCGTTCATCGACGACTCGCGGGCGCGGGCCGGCTCGCTCGAGGGCAACCCGATCCACCGCGACATGCTCCACGCGGCCAGGGAGGCAAAGCTCGCCTTCATCCTGAATGTCACGCTCAATCCCGACAAGTCGGTGCGGGCGGCTTTTGCGGGCGACGCCGTCGAGGCGCATGCCGAGGGGTGCCGGAGGATGGCCGACGCGTTCAGCGTGAAGTCCGCGCCGGCCCAGATCGCCATTACGAGCAACGGCGGCTATCCGCTCGACCAGAACGTGTATCAGGCCGTGAAGGGCATGACTGCGGCCGAGGCGTGCTGTCTGCCGGGCGGGACGATCATCATGGTGGCGGGGTGCAGCGACGGGGCAGGGGGCGAACACTTCTACCGCGCGCTCGCCGAGGCTGAGAGCCCGCAGGCGCTGCTGGAGCGGATCCGCCAGGTGCCGCAGTCCCAAACGCCGCCGGACCAATGGGAGTACCAGATTCTGGCGCGCATTCTGGCGCGGCACCGCGTGATCATGGTCTCGGACCTGAGCGACGGTGCGCTCTTTCGCGACATGGGCATGGAGCACGCCGCGACGCTGCAGGGGGCGATCGACAGGGCCCTGGCGGAGTCGCCTCCCGATGCGCAGGTGACCGTGATCCCGGACGGTGTTTCGGTGATCGTCCGGCACGAGGGCGAATAGGCGCGTTCAGCGGGGCGGAGGGCTCACGTGTGTGTGGTGTCGCGCGACTGCGGGCGCCGTGCTGCAGACGGCGCGTCGGACGGGCCGAGGCGGCCGAGAGCGCCCTCTCCGAGCCGGTCGCGCAGGGCATCGACGGTGCGGCAGAGACGCTCGCGTTTCTCGCGTGCGGCGGGGGATTCGTCGAAGAGCGAGAGCTGCTGGCTGCGGTCGGCGCTGAAGCCGCTCACGCCGAACCCGATGAGCCGCACCGGCTGGATCAGCCGCTCGGCATCGAAGAGCCGCAGGGCCATGGCGCGGAAGGTGAAGTCGTCGCAGGCTGGCGTCTCGAAAGGCGCCTGGCGCGTGATGGTGCGGAAGTCCGACCAGCGCAATTTGAGGCGCCCGACAGAGGCGAAGTGCCCATGCGCGCGGACGCGCCGGCCCACGTCGTCGGCCAGCCCCTTGAGGTTTTCGCGCAGTTCGTCGGGATTGCGACAGTCCTCCAGGAAGGTGAACTCGCGCGAGAGGCTCTTCTCTTCGAACGACGTCTCCACGTCGCGGGCGTCGCGCCCGAAGGCGAGCGCCAGCAGGTGCTCGGCGAGCCCTGCGCCCAGCAGCCGCGCCAGATAGGCGGGGTCGGCTTTCTGGAGGTCCGCGACGCGCCTGAACCCTGCGCGCTCCAACGCCTCGGCGGTGACCCGTCCGACGCCCCAGAGCGCGCCGACGGGGTGCGCGGCTAGAAAGCGGAGCACGCCCTCGTTGTCGTCCGGCACGACGAAAAGCCCGTCGGGCTTGGCTTTTTCGCTCGCCAGCTTGGCGAGGAACTTGTTGTGGGCCACGCCGATCGAGGCGGTGAGCCGCACTTCGCTGCGGATCGCGGCGCGGATCTTCTCGGCGATGGCTTGGCCGTCGCCGAACAGCAGGCGCGCGCCGGTGACGTCGATGAACGCCTCGTCGATCGAGATCGGCTCGATGAGGGGCGAGAAGCGCTCGAAGATCTTGAAGACGGCCTGCGAGGCCGTGTCGTAGCGGGACATGTCAGGCGGCACAAAGATGCCTTGGGGGCAGCGGCGGAAGGCTTCGCGCGAGGGCATGGCGGAGCGCACGCCGAAGACGCGCGCCTCGTAGGAGCAGGTGGAGACGACGCCGCGCTGGTCGGGCGGCGCGCCCACGATGACTGGCTTGCCGCGCCATTCCGGGTGGTCGCGCTGTTCCACGGCCGCGAAGAACGCGTCCATATCCACATGTAGCACACAGCGTTGCATAAAAAAACACCGCCCCGGGTCGGGGACGGTGTTCCTTTTCCCGGGACACTGGAAAGGTCTCAGGCCTGCGGTGCGGCGGATGCCGCAGCGTTCGCCGGAGCCGGAACCGGAGCGGGCGCGGGTGGTTTGGGAGCCTGCGGCGCAGTTGCCTGAGCCGCAGCGGCCGCAGGCGGTTTAGGCGCTTGTGGCGCGGCCGGCTGCGTTCCGGGCTTCACGGGCCGGGCCGCCAGCATGCAGCCCAGCGTGCGTCCGATCAGCTTCGGCGTCTGCTCGACGATCGCACACGTGGAGCACTCTTCGATCACCTTGTTCACCACTTCCATGCCCAGTTCCTTGTGCGCGTTTTCGCGCCCGCGGTACTGGAGGGTCACCTTGACTTTGTGACCCTCTGCGAGGAATTCCCGAATTTGGCGCAGCTTGTGCCCAAGGTCGTTGGCGTCCACGCTGGCGTGGAACTTGACTTCCTTGATCTGCGTCACTTTCTGGTTCTTGCGCGCCTGCTTGCGCTTGATGCTTTCCTCGTAGCGGAACTTGCCGTAGTCCATGATTTTGCAGACCGGCGGTTCGGCATTGGGCGAAACCTCCACGAGGTCGAATCCCTGTTGGTCAGCAAGGCGTTGCGCATCGCGCGTCGCCATGACGCCCAGCATTTCGCCGTTGGCGTTGATCACGCGGACATTCGGGACACGGATTTTGAAGTTAACACGGATGAACGAAGCGATAGCTCACCTCCACTGTTGAACCGACGATACGGTTCCTGATTTGTTTCTGAATTTGCCCGGTTTGGCCGGGCTCTGTTTTACCCCAAGTTACGCCTTCAGCGCAACGTTGAAAATCTCCATGAACGCGTCCAGCGTCATGGCGCCCTGGTCGCCGGCCTCGCGGCTGCGGACCGACACCACGCCGGCTTCGGCGTCGCGACCGCCGACGACGAGCATGAAGGGCACCTTTTCGAGCTGGGCTTTGCGGATCTTCGCGCCGAGCTTCTCGTTGTCGGCGTCGACCGTCACGCGCACGTCGGCTTCGCGCAGTTTGGCCTCGATGCCTTTCGCGTACTCGATCTGTCCGGCGGTGATGGGCAGCACGCGCACCTGCTCGGGCGCCAGCCACGCGGGAAACGCGCCGCCGTAGTGCTCGATCAGGATGCCGAAGAAGCGCTCCAGGCTGCCCAGCAGCGCGCGGTGCACCATGTAGGGCTGGTGCTCTTTGCCGTCCTCGCCGATGTACGAGAGGTCGAAGCGCTCCGGCAGGTTGAAGTCGAACTGGATCGTGCCGAGCTGCCAGGGGCGGCCGAGGGCATCTTTGATCTTGAGGTCGATCTTCGGGCCGTAGAACGCGCCGCCGCCTTCGTCCACCTGATAGGCGATGCCTTCGGCTTTGAGGGCGCTCTCGAGCGAGCGCGTGGCCTGCTCCCAGCGCTCCGGCAGGCCGACCGACTTCTCGGGCCGGGTGGAGAGGTAGGCGGTGATGTCGTTGAATCCGAAGCGGCGCAGGATGCGCAGGGCGAAGTTCACCGTGAAGCGGATCTCGCCTTCGACCTGCTCCGGCGTGCAGAAGATGTGCGCGTCGTCCTGGGTGAAGCCGCGCACGCGCAGCAGCCCGTGGCGCACGCCCTCTTTCTCATAGCGGTACACCGTGCCCATTTCGGCCCAGCGCAGCGGCAGGTCGCGGTAGGAGTAGCGGCGGGTCTTGTAGATCTGGATGTGGAACGGGCAGTTCATGGGCTTGACGAAGTACTGCTCGACCGAGGAGTGCGAGCCTTCGCCTTCCGCCACGTTCATGCAGGGGAACATGCTTTCGCGGTAGAAGCCCAAGTGCCCCGAGGTTTCCCAGAGCTTGGCGCGGCCGACGTGCGGCGTGAAGACCATCTCGTAGCCGGCGCGGAAGTGCTCGCGGCGCCAGTAGTCCTCGATGGCCACGCGGATGCGCGCGCCCTTCGGGTGCCAATGGGCGAGGCCTGGGCCGACATCGTCGCTGATGCTGAACAGCTCCAGCTCTTTGCCGAGTTTGCGGTGGTCGCGCTTCTTGGCCTCTTCGATGCGCGCCAGGGCTGCGTCGAGCGCTTCCTGAGAGACGTCCGCCATGCCGTACAGGCGCTGCAGCATCGGGTTGTTCTCGTCGCCGCGGTAGTAGGAGCCGGCCACGGCCATCAGCTTGACCGCGCCGATCTCCGAGGTGTTGGCCACGTGGGGTCCGCGGCACAGGTCGATGAACGCGCCGCACTTGTAGAGCGAGACCGTCTCTCCCGCGGGGATGTCGGCCAGCCGCTCCAGCTTGTACGTCTGGCCGGCGAAGACCTTGGCGGCCTCCTCGCGCGTGACTTCCATGCGTTCGAACGGCAGTCCGGCCTTGATGATCGTCTGGATCTCCGCCTCTATTTTGGGGAAATCCTCAGGCGCGAGACGGTGTTCCAGATCGAAATCGTAATAAAATCCCTCGTCCGTCGAGGGGCCGATATCCAGCTTCACATTCGGATACAGTTTGCAAACGGCCGCCGCCATGACATGGGCGGCGCTATGACGCATCACTTCAAGAGCTTCCACAAAAAAACCTCCAAGCCGGGGAGCCTACAAACGCCCGCCGGATAACATCCAAACAGATGCGCTAGAGTTTCCCGTATCCGGTGCCGGAAGTCAAGCGCCGGTTGCGCGGCGCAAGCGCGAAGCGGGGCGTCGCGGCAGGCACGCGGAACGCTAGGGCTCCTCGATGAGCGTGAGGGTGACGGTGCGGGGCTTGCCGCCGCGGGTGACCGTGAGCGCGATGCGGTCGCCGGGCCGCCGCGGGTCGAGGATGGCTTGCAGGTCCTCGATGGTGCGGACGGCGGTGCCGTCGACGGCGGTGATCACGTCGCCGACGACGAGCTGGCCGAGGCGGCTGACGCCGAGGCCTTCGAGCCCCGCGCTGGCCGCGGGCGTGTGGTCGTAGACCGTGTAGAGCGCGACGCCGTCGATGCCGGCGCGTTCGGCGACGTGGTCCGGCAGCAGCCGCACCCCGAGGCCGGCACGCGTGACGCGGCCCTTCTCAATCAGCTGCGGCACGACGCGCGCGACCGTGTCGGAGGGGACTGCGAAGCCGATGCCGGCATAGGCGCCGCTGGGGCTGAGGATGGCGGTGTTGACGCCGATGAGCTTGCCGGACGAGGCGAGGAGCGGCCCGCCGGAGTTGCCGGGGTTGATCGCGGTGTCGGTCTGGATCACATCGTGGATCTTGCGCTCCGTCATGGATGTGATGGTGCGTCCGAGCGCGCTGACGATGCCCGAGGAGAGCGTGGTGTCGAGTCCGAAGGGGTTTCCGATGGCATAGACCCTGTGGCCGACCTCCAGGGCGCGCGAGGCGCCAATCTCGACCGGCACGAGCTTTTCGGGCGGGGCGTCGATCTTGAGCACGGCCAGGTCATAGTCCGGGGCGATGCCGATGAGCTTGGCGTCGTAGCGGGCGCCGTCGGGGAAGGTCACGGTCAAGGTGTTGGCCTGGTGAACCACGTGATAGTTGCTGATGATGTGGCCCTGCTTGTCCCAGACAAAGCCCGAGCCTGCGCCCTGCGGCACCTCATAGAGCTGGAAGTCGAAAAAGCCGCGGCGCACCAGGGCGTTGTTGGCGACGGCCACCACGGAGGGCGATACGCGCTTGAAGACCAAGGCGCCCTCGTTTTCCTGCGCGGGAAAGGGCGGGGGCAGGTCGTGCGCGACTTTGGACGCCTGGTTGGTGAGGGCGTTGAGGGCCTTCGAATACGCGCCGAGCCGCCGCTGGTTGTCTCTCAGCTGCAGCGCGAGAAAGATCACGATGGCGAGCAACGCCAACGTCAGGAAGGGTGAGCGCGACGAATTCATGTCGATAGCATAGCGGAAGGCCCCGGGGCGTTCGAGCGCAAAATTGCCGTTCCGAGGCGCAAGATGGCTGTGGCGTTTCGGGTGGGTGAGCGTGTATAATCGGCCTTTTTAAATAAGGAGCAGACTGTGAACTGGCCGCTTTTTTTCAGCACCTTCGTTCTCATCTTTTTGGCGGAGCTTGGCGATAAGACGCAGCTGGCCGTCATGAGCCAGTCCGCGTCGTCCTCGTCGAAGTGGACGGTCTTTGCCGCGGGCGTGATGGCGCTTGCGGCGTCGACCGCCATCGGCGTGCTGGCGGGCGATCTGATCCGGCGCTACGTGCCGGATGAGCGGTATATCAAGTGTGTGGGCGGAGTGCTGTTTCTGATCTTCGGCGGACTCATGTTGCGCGAGGCCTATCTGCCCAAGCCGGAGGCCGCCGAAGGCCAGCCCCTCGAGATGGCGGCGGTCGCCAATTGGATGGGGCGCTTTGTGATCCAGCAGGCGGCGGTTTTCGAGCAGGCTGCGTTCGAGGACTATGACGCGCTGGCGGCGCGCGCGCTGGATCCCGCCGAGAAGGCGGTTTTCCAACGGCTGGCGCAAGAGGAGCGCTGGCATCACGAAGCCATGTTGGCGGCCATCGCGACCGGTGCCGACCGCGACATTCCGATCACCGAGGGCATGGCGGGCGAGCTGCCGCCCGTGGACGACCTGATGCATGATGCCGTCAAGGCCTCAAAGGAGGTCGAGCATGCGATCGAGCACGAGCGCGCGATGGCCCAGTTCTACCGGATCTTGGCCAAGCAGAGCGCGATCCCGCGGTTGCGCGAGACCTTCTTGGCGCTGGCCGTGGCGGAGGAGAATCACGCGCTGCGGCTGATGGCGCTGCGCAAGTGAACGGCGGGCTGTGATGCAGGGAGCGTGCGCCGAGAGGCTGTGATGAGCGAGTGGATTGATATACGCAAAGACGAGAGGCATGTGGCGCGCGAGCGGGAAAAGGCGCGGGCCCTGCGCAAGAGCGCGTGGTGGCAGCAACAGCTGCAGGCCGGCGTTTGCCACTACTGCGGCAAGAAGGTCGGCGCGGAAGCGCTGACGCTGGACCACGTCGTGCCGGTCGCGCGGGGCGGGACCAGCACGAAAGGGAATGTGGTGCCCGCGTGCGCCGCGTGCAACCAGACCAAGAAGTATCTGACGCCGGCCGAGCAGATCTTGGCGGGCCTGGAGCGGGACGGGCTCGTCGGCGAGGAGGAGGGAGGATGGCCAAGCGGCTGACGGTGGTTTGGCCCCACGGCTTCTGTTCGGGCGTGGCGCGGGCGGTGCAGGCCGCCGAGACGCTGTTGTCGCGGTGCCGGGGCGAGAAGGTCTATTGTCTCAACGAGATCGTGCACAACCAGCAGGTCGTGTCGCGGCTGACGTCGCTGGGCATGGTGTTCGTGAGCCGCGTCGAGCAGGTGCCGGAGGGGGCCCTGTTGCTGTTTTCCGCGCACGGGGTGTCGCCTGATGTGGTGCGGCAGGCCGCGGCGCGCAGGCTGCGCGTGATCGATGCGACCTGCCCGTTCGTGACCAAAGTCCATGCCGAGGTCCGGCGCTTTGCGGCGCAGGGCGCCTGTGTGGTGTGCATCGGACACCGGCGCCACGAAGAGGTTGTCGGCGTGGCGGGCGAAGCGCCGGCGCACGTCCGGATCGTCGAGAGCGCCGAAGAGGCGGAGTCGCTGGCGGTGCCGGCTGGCGTGCCGGTCGCGGTGGTCACCCAGACCACGCTGGGCGAGGCGCAGGTCGGGGCTGTGATGCGCGTGCTGGAGCGGCGTTTTCCGGGGCTGCGGCTGCCTTCCAGCACGGACGTTTGCTATGCGACGCGCAACCGGCAGCAGGCAGTGGCCGCGCTGGCCGCGCGCTGCCGGCGGGTGCTGGTGCTGGGGTCGGCCAACAGCTCGAACAGCCAACGGCTGGTGGAGACCGCGCGCGCGGCCGGGGCGGAGGCGGTGCTGGTCAGCGAACGGGGGCAGCTCGACGGCCTGGCGTTTGAGGAGGACCTCGCGCTGGGGCTGACGAGCGGAGCCTCGACGCCGGAGTCCTTTCTGAACGAGGTTGTGGTCGGGCTGCAAAGCCGATATGGCTTTCCGGAGCCCGAGGTGTTGACTGCGGTGGAGGAAGATTCGCATGTGTTCAGGTTGCCGGCCTTGCCGGTGTGAGGAGTGGGTGAGACATGGATGAGAAGTCGCTGTTCGCGATTCCCTGCGGGTTGTTTGTGGTCGGGTCGCGGTGTGAAGAGGGCTACGCCGGATGCATTGTGGACGCGTTCATTCAGTCGACGGCGATCCCGGCGACGGTGATCCTGTGCAGCCAGCATCAGACGCGGACGAACGCGTGCGTCAAGGCTGCGGGCGAGTTCAGCGTGTCCGTGCTGAGCCAGGACGTCGATCCTTTTGTGGTTGCGAATTTCGGATTCCAGTCATCGCGCCATATTCAGAAGTGGGACCACGTGGAGCACCGCTTCGAGCACGGGCTGCCGGTGCTGCGGCAGGCGGCGGCCTGGTATGTCTGCAAGGTGCTGTTCGCCCATGAGCTCTCCACGCACACGCTGTTCCACTGCGAGGTGCTCGAGGCCGAATCGGGCGCAGGGACGCCGCTCTCTTACGGCCATTACCGCGAGCACATGAAGGGCGCGACGGTGGCGGCTTTTCAGGCGTTCAAAAAGGCGCAAGCCGCGAAAAAAGAGCAGGCTGTCTGAACGTTTTGCGGGAGGACTCGTCATGGCGTTGTTGAAAGCGAGGGCTGCGGTGTGTGTGGCGGTGTTGGCGGGCGCGGTCTGCGCGCAGACGAACCCGGGCGACACGACCGTTCTGAAATGGAAGGACGGCAAGCGGGCGGCTTTCTTCTTGGCCTTCGACGACAGTTGCCGGACCCATGTGAGCAAGGCGATTCCGGAGCTGAGCAAGCGCGGCATGGTCGGCACCTTTTACATCAACCCCGGCAAAGGTCCGTTCCAGAGTGAACGGAAGGCGTGGGAGCTGGACCTGCCGAAGAACCCCGCGGTGGTCTACGGCAATCACACCTTCACGCACGTGGGCGCGACGAACGCGGCCCAATTGGAGGTGGAGCTGGCGCGCTGCGAGGAGGCGATCCGCGCCTGTTATCCCGCAGCCAAGCCGGTGCGGCTGGTGTCGTTCGGCCGCCCCGGGGGCGTGCCCTGGACCGTGACGGAGGCCGAAAAGCAGGAGGCTTTGGCGAGGCATCACCTGATTGAGCGCCCCGCCTTTTTCAGCTACCCGTTTCACGTGAAGACCGGCGAGGAGGTCTGCCGGCTGGTGGATCAGGCGATCGCCAAAGGCGAGGCGGGGCACCTCGATTTCCACGGGGTTGACGGCGACTGGCTTTCGACGCCGATGGCGATCTTCAGCGCGTTGCTGGACAAGCTGGAGGCTTGCGGTGGCGAGGTGTGGATGACCGATCACATCAGCTGCCACAAATATCGCACGGAGCGGGACAGCGCGCAGGTCCACGCCGTGCGGGCCGACGGCGAAGGGATCAGGCTCACCTTGACGAGCGAGGCTGATCCGTCGCTCTACGATTTGCCCCTCACGCTGGAGACGCGCGTGCCGGCGGGGTGGCGGGCGTGCCGGGTGACGCAGGGAGCGGTTCAGGTCGAGCGGCCGGTGGCCGATGGCCGGGTCCGCTACGAGGCGGTGCCCGGAGGCGGCGAAATCGTGCTGTCGCGGCGGTGACGTTTTCTGGGTGCGTCAGGTGCGGCGGCGCTCGTGCGACGGCGGAATCTTGAGGATGCCGCGGTATTTGGCGATGGTGCGGCGCGCCACGGTGACGCCCTGCTCGCCCAGCTTCTCTTCGATGGCCTGGTCGGAGAGCGGCGCGGACGGGTCTTCGGCGTCAACGAGCCGTTTGATCTGATCCTGCACCGACTTGTTTGAAACAGTGGTGCCGTCTTTGCCTTTCAGTCCCGGGGTGAAGAAATACTTCATCTCGAAAAGGCCGATCGGGGTCCGCATGTATTTGTTGGCGACGGTGCGGCTGACGGTCGTTTCGTGGACGCCGACTTTGTTGGCCACCTCCGCCATCGTCATGGGGTGGAGCGCCTCGACGCCCTGCGTCAGGAAGTCGGTCTGGGCGTCGACGATCTCCTGCGCGATCTTGCGGATCGTCTCTTGGCGCTGATAGATGCTGCGGATCAGGAACGCGCCGGCGCGGATGCGCTCGCGGATGTACGACTTGGTTTCGGACGAGACGTTCTTGTCCTCGAGCAGTTTGCGGTAGTGCTTGCTGATGCGGATGTGCGGCAGCTGGTCGTTGTCCACCTTCGCGACGAAGCGGCCTTTCTCTTTCACGACGAAGACCTCGGGCTCCACGTACTCCGCTTCGGTGGTCTCGAACGTGCGGCCGGGCCTGGGGTTGAGGCTGCGGATGATCGCGATCACGCGGGAGAGTTCGTCGCGAGACAGGGAGAGCGCCTTGCAGAGGAACTTCTCATCATGCGAACCGAGCTTCTCCAAGTATTTATCGATCACCAGACGGACTTCGTCTTCCCAGGGCGAATCTTCGATCAGCGAAAGCTGCTGCAGGAGGCACTCCCTCAGTGTGCGCGCGCCGACGCCCGGAGGGTCGAATGACTGGATGACCTTGAGAACGTTGAGGACTTCGCGCTCGCTGCGACCCGAGATCATGATGATGTCGGGCAAACTGCCGGTGAAGTATCCGTCGTCGCTGATGTTGCCGATCAGGGTGATGGCGAGCTCGCGGTCGTCGTCGGAGAGGTTTGTCAACGTAAGTTGTTCCAGCAGATGATCTTGAAGAGAGATCTTTTGTTTGATCGAGTCAAACATGTACTGCCGCTTCTCATCCGCGTCTTCGGTCGAGGGCGCGTTTTCCATGCCCTGCATGAAATAGTCGCGCCACTCGTCGTCCTGCTGCAGAATGGCGTCCACGTCGGGGTTGAAGTCGAGCCCCTCGTCGGTGACATGCTGTTGGGGAACTTCCGGCACGGCGGCCGACAGGGTGATCTCCGTCGGGTCTTTCAGGTCATCGATCGTGGGATTGACCGACATCTCCTTGAGAATGGCGGCGCGCAACTCCATGACCGGCATCTGGAGCATCTCCAGCGACTGGCGCAATTGGGGCGCGAGCGTCATGACCTGACGCTGCTGCTGACTCAGACTTAGATAGGGGCCTGCCATGCGTGTTCCACACGAACGGAAGGGGAAGCGTTGTTAGCATCATTCGTACCATTCCGTTTCGGGGGTACATCATAGTGTAATGGGAAAGGGAGGGCAAGTCCCGTTTTGGCGCAGTCGACAAAAGCGCGCAGAAATATTGTTCGTACGGGTGAACCGATGGATCGCGGCCTGCGTTTAAGGCGGCATGAAACGATTTTTTTGTCTGGTTTGGTCTGTCGGTGCCTGCGGAAGTCTCGGGGCCGCGGAGCCCACGAACATGCCTCCGGTTGTGGTCACGGCGTCGCGCATCGCCGAGCCGGTGAACCGGGCGGCCGCCTCGACGGACGCGATGTCGGCGGAGGATCTGCGCGAGTCGCAGACACGGACTGTGCCTGAGGCATTCGACCGGACGACGGGCGTGATGGTCCAGAAAACGTCATACGGTCAGGGGTCGCCCTACATCCGCGGGTTTACGGGTTTCAGGACTCTGATGCTGGTGGACGGCATTCGGCTCAACACCCCGGTTTTCCGCGAGGGTGCCAACCAGTATTGGAACACGGTCGACAACTATTCCCTCCAGTCGGTCGAGTTGCTCAAGGGTCCGGGTTCTGCGCTCTACGGCTCCGACGCCATCGGCGGCACGGCGCAGGTCTTCACGCGGATGCCGGAGTACGCGCCGGAAGGGGGCGGCGACGTGTGGGGCGGGCGGCTCGCCGCGCGGGTCGCTTCGGCCGAGCGCTCCGTCATGAGCCGCGCTGAAGGCGAGTACGGATCGGACCAGTGGGCGGGTCTCTTCGGCGTCACGTACAAGGATTTCGGTGACCTCGAGGGCGGCAAGCACGTGGGCAGGCAGGAGAAGACCGGATATGAGGAGATGGATTTCGACGCCAAGGTCAGGGTCGCACTGAAGGGCGACCGGGAGTTGATTTTCGCGCACTACTCCGTGAATCAAGACGACGTGTGGCGCACGCACCGAACGCCCTACGGGATCTCGTGGCAAGGGACGACGGTGGGCACTGAGCCGGTCCACACGTTTGACCAGGACCGCTCGCTGACGTACCTGCGTTATGTCGACCGCGAGGCGACCGCGTTGTATGACGAGATGCAGAGCACCCTCTATTACCAGGAGCAGGAAGAGACCAAGGACGTCGTGAAGAAGAACAAGACTCGGACCGTTGACGGCTTCGACGTCAGGACGTGGGGCGCGCAGTCCGATCTGGTCAAAGAGACGGACCTCGGGACGTGGGCGTACGGCGTCGAGTACATCCATGACGGGATCGACAGCTTCCGCAGAACCTATCAGAAGGACGGGTCCTACAAGTGGTCGGGCATTCAGGGGCCGGTCGCGGACGACTCGGCGTACCACACCGCCGCCCTCTATGCGCAGGACCGGGTGAGGCTCTCCGACCGCTGGGAACTGACCGCGGGCGGGCGCGGCACCTATGCGCGTGCCGACATCGGCAAGTATGAAAACTTTGAGACCTCGCCGAATTCGGCGGCCTCCATGGACGAACACTGGTTTGACTTTTCCGGCTTCACCCGCCTGTCGTATGAAGCGGTCGAAGATCTCTGGTGGCTCTACGCGTCGGCTTCGCAAGGTTTCCGGGCACCCAACCTTTCGGACCTGACCCGGTTTGACGTCAGCCGCAGCAGCGATGTCGAGACGCCCTCTCCCAACCTCGATCCCGAGACGTACGTGACCGGCGAGATCGGTTCGCGCCTCGTGGCCGATCCCGTCATGTGGCACGTGGCCTATTTTTATACCCGGATCCACGACATGATTGTCCGGCAGGAGGTCGGGAACGGCTACTATACCAAGATCAACGGCGGCGACGGCTATGTGCACGGCGTCGAGAGCGAACTGGATGTGAGTCTGCACCGCAACTGGCTCTGGCGAAACGGGTTCACGTGGATGGAGGGCTACACCGACTACGACAATGGGGACGGCGAGAAGATCACGGAGCCTGTTCGCACGATGCCGTTGACGGTCTACACCGCGCTGCGCTGGGAGAGCGACAGCCGCCGGTTCTGGGCCGAGATCGCCGAGCGAGCCTCGGATTGCGAGGACCGTCTGACCGAGGCCGACCGGGCGGACACGCAGCGGATTCCGCCGGGGGGGACACCGGGATACGCCGTCACCGATTGTCGCTGCGGCTGGAACCTCCGGGAGTCTCTCTCTGTGGTTGCGGCGGTCGAAAACGTGCTGGACAAGGATTACCGGATCCACGGGTCGGGCAGCAACGAGCCGGGTCGGAACTTCATTCTCTCCATGGAGTATCGGTTCTGACGGGCGGCGGAGGTTGGACAGGCGGTGTCGTCTTTGCTAACGTCTCGGTCTCACCAGATTGAAAGTGTGCAGGAGGAGCGCGTATGAAACGGTGTTTTGCGGTTATGGCGGCAGTTGCTGTGTCGGTCGGGGCGATGGCTCAGGGCCTGTCTCCGGAGCTGGCTCAGGACGCGCGTGCGTCTGTGGGCAAGGGGCTGTCGTGGCTCAAGAGCGCCCAGAAGCCCAACGGCTCCTGGTCCGAGGAGAACATGCCTGCGCTCACCGGCCTTGCGCTGTGGGCGCTGGCGGCCTCCGGCGAGCAGGCGTTTGCGCCTGAAGCCGAAAAAGCGGTCGCGTTCCTGCTGGGCAAGCAGCAGCCCGACGGCGGCATCTATGTCCCGGTGCAGGGCCGCCCGGGAGGGGCGCTCGGCAACTACAACACCTCTATCTGCGTGGCGGCGCTGTATGCGACCGGCCGCGCCGACGTGATCCCGGCGGTGCTGAAGGCCCGCTCCTATGTCGCCGCGTCGCAGCATTTAGGCGACGACCTGCATGCGGGCGGGTTCGGCTACGACAAGGACGCGGGGCGGCGCTATTCCGATCTGAACAACACGCAGTTTTCGTTGGATGCGATGCGCCGCACGCAGGGCGCGGAGGAGATGCGGCCGGCGACTGAAAAGCGCGCGGACATCAATTGGGACGCGGCGCTCAACTACGTGTTGCAGATGCAGAACAAGGAAGGTGAGACGGCTGGCGGCTTCGCCTACAACACGCAGGACCCCAAAGGCGGGGCGGTGACCAACGCGGACGGGCGTGTGATGCTGCGCGCCTACGGCAGCATGACGTATGCAGGCGTCCTTGCCATGGTGCACGCCCGGCTCGAGAAGAACGACCCCCGCGTGCGCTCCGCCGTGGACTACGGATCGCGGTTCTGGACCCTGGAGGAAAACCCTGGACAGGGACAGCAGGGGCTCTATTTCTACTACACGATCATGAGCCGCGCGTTGCGCGCGGCGGGGCTGGACACTTTGCCGAAGCATGCGGCCCAGGGCGAAATCCGCTGGCGCGAGGAACTCGTGCGCAAGGTGGTCAGCCTGCAGAAAGCCGACGGGTCGTGGGCCAACGAAAACAACCGCTGGTGGGAAAACGATCCCGTGCTGGCCACTTCATACGCGCTGCTGGCGCTCGAGTTCGCCTCCGGGCTGACGCAATAGCATCCTGGCCGCTCCGCCGTGAAGACTGCGCGGAGCGGCGGGCGCCGTTCGATCAGCGCAGGAAGAAGAGCAGGCCGCCCGGCCAGGGGGCGACCTCCAGCCGGTGGAAGTCGAACTGCAGCCAGCCGTTGGTGCTGTTGAACATCAGGTTGACGGTGTTCTCGCCGGCCTTGAGGTCGCCCCGGTCAAAAGGAATGCTGACCAGCGTGTTGTCGGGCACTCCGGACGACTGCACCATCCGCTGGCCGTTGACGTCGATGCTGAACGGGAAGGGGGCCGTCGGCATGGTGCCGGCGTTGTAGCCCTGCTGCACGACGCGCGTCGTGTATGTGAAGAAGTGGTTCGTCACCATCTCGGGGGAGAGGACGAAGTGCAGCACGGTGTTGGTGTCCGAGCCTTGGACCACGGCGCGCTCGAGGTGCTTCAGGTTCGGGTCGGTCACGTAGAAGTGGTCGCCCACGGCGCTTTCCACCACGAACTCTGCGGCGCTGTTGTTGTTGGTTCCGACTTGCCAGGAGCCGCCCAACTCCATCCAGTCGAACGATGTGAAGCTGGAGGTCCCGGTCTCGTAGCGCAGCGTGAAGCTGTTGGTGCCCGTGATCAGCTGGCTGGCCGGGATGTGCCAATAGAGGTCGGCCGAGCCTGCGGCCGCCTTGCGGGTCACGTTCGTGGTCGTGTTGACGATCAGCGAAAGGTCGACGGTGCTGCTGGCGGGCGTCAGGGTGTTCACGTGGAAGAGGTAGCCGAGGCTCTTCTGAATCGCGTTCAGCGGAACCTTCAGCGTGGCTTCCCGATAGTTGGTCGTGACGGCGCGCCGCATGGTGTGCCAGGGGTCGCCGAAGACGTAGTCGGCGTCCGTTTCGCTCTCGGCGCGGAGGTCCGTGTTGTTGCCGTTGTTGAGGCCGACCTGGATCAGCGGCTGGGGCTGGCAGAAGGCTTCCAGGACCTCTTCGTAGCTCAAGGCCCGGTCCCACAGGGCGAGATGGTTGATGAGGCCCTTAAAGCTCTTGCCGGAGTTGCTGTTCGTAGGGCTGGAATATCCGTCTTGGAAGGACTCCGAGCCGATGACGCCGCCGCTTCCGCTCACTTCGTTGGTGACTGCGGTGGTGGTGACTTTCTGGTAGACGAGGGTTCCGCCTTCGGGCCAGAGATAGAATTCCACGGTGTCGGGCCCGTTGGTGCCGTTGTCGGTGAGCACGGCGGCGGCGTCGTACCATTTGCCGGTGATGACGCTGGTGGAGTCCATGTACAGGGCGGTCTGTCCCACATACATGCCGAGGCGGTTGCCGCCGTCATGGCGGACGCCGAACATCCAGCCCTTTTTCCCGTTCCAGTCGAGCGAGTTGTTGTAGATCCAGCCGGGGAAAGACGTGTTGTAGGTGATGCCGTTCCACAGGAAGCGCGTCACGATGGCGCAGGAATCGTTGAGCTTGAAGTTCTCGATCTTGATCGCATCCGGAAACACTTGCCCCAGCGCGTTGGTTTCCTGCTGAAAGTGCAGGGAGAGTGCGCCGTAGGCCTGGCCGCCCGCGGGGCAGACCACCGGCGCATTGGTCCAGAGCGGGCCTCCCAGCGGACCGCGGATGGCGGTGGCGTGTTTGCCGGTCACGCCTTTCGTCGAGGTCGTGCCCCAGTCGCGCTGGTCGCGGATTTCGTCGAGCAGCGCGACGTTGGTGGCTGCTGGAGAGTAATTGGGATCGTAATCCAGGTGCCACCAGGCGGCCGTGTCGTCATAGACGCCGGCGAGCGCAGGGCCCGAGGAGCCGGCGAGTGCGATGAACAACGTGCATGCGGTATTAAGTATCAGGGGCCTGGTCCGGATTTTTGTCATGCGGAAACTCCTTGGCAGATGATGGCAAACAATTTGCAAAAATCCTATCACGCGAGATGTCCGCCACGCCAACAGAAAATCGAGGCGCTCTAGGTTTTTTGCGGATGCGGCGTTCTTGGATTGAGCGGCTCTGTCTTGACACGACGCACCGCGTATGCGAGATTATGACATATCAAAAAATGATAAAGGGCAGGCCTTGCGGTCGCGAAGGTTTTCGGCGAGGCACACGCAGAAAGGGGGGGATGGTGCGGGATAGAGCCACGTTCGGGGGGGTACTTGTGGGCTTGGCGTTGTCGTTCGGGGCCTTAGCCGGGCAGGTGAGGCAAGAGACGCCGTTGGAGGGGCAGGGCGCGACCATCGCCTGCTACGGCAGCGTCGAAACGGACCTTTTCAAGACCGGTGCACGGCTGTTTACGGATCGGACCTATACCGTCAAGGAGTGTCCCGGCTGGCTCTCAGGCCAGCGTTTCGTGCGTGGCAGCATCGAGTCGGGGCTGGTGCGAGTGACGGGCGACGGCGTGCTGACGCTCCTGACGCCGGAACCGGTGCACCCGCGGGCGGCGACGCAGGCCAAGCTGCTGGAGTCGCGCGGCTTCGTGTGGGTCGCTCAGCCTGAGCGCTTCCAGCTCTTCGGTGCCCAGCCCTTCGACCTCACGCGCGTCTATCAGAAGCGGGTGAAAGCGGGCGAGCGTTTGAAGCTCGGCAAGTGGACGGTTGCGGTCGGTTTCCGCGAGGCTGTGCCGCGTGAGATGCCGTCCACGATATGGAACGAAAACAAGGGCGAACGCCTCTATAACGGCATTGTGCTTCCCGAGGAGTGGCCGCCGCAGGACCTCCAGCCGCGCGATACCGCGCCGATGCCCGTGCCGTATCTGACCTGTCCGCCCAAAGTCATTCCCATCGACGTGGGCCGCCAGCTTTTCGTGGACGACTTTCTGGTGGAGACCGGTACGCTGCGGCGCGTGTTCCACCGGCCGGTGAAATATGCCGGAAATCCGATCCTGAAGCCCGAGACTGAACTTGAAATGAACGTCGGCAAGAACAGCGCGGCTGTTCCAAAGAGCGGCGGCGTGTGGTGGGATCCGTCCGAAAAGATCTTCAAGATGTGGTACGAGGCGGGATGGATCGGCACGATCTGCTATGCGACCAGCCGGGACGGGCTGACCTGGACGCGTCCTTCTCTGGACGTAAAGCCGGGAAGCAACCAGGTGTTGCCGCCGGACTTGACGCCTGACTCCTGGACAGTCGTTCCTGATTGGGAAACCCCGGATCCTCAACAGCGCTACAAGCTGTTCATGAGGCCTCCCGGAGGTCAGATGCCGGGCGTGAGCATGACCTCCCCGGACGGGATACACTGGACCAACCGCGTGGTGACGGGCGTCACGGGCGACCGCAGCACCCTGTTCTACAATCCCTTCCGCAAGAAGTGGGTCTACAGCCTGCGGTCGGGGTTCAGAGGCCGTTCTCGCCACTACTGGGAGTGCGACGATTTCTTGAAAGGCGCGGCCTGGGAGATGGACGGCCCGGTCGTCTGGGCGGCTGCGGACCGCGAAGACCCCGTCGACCCCGTCACGCAGCGCACCCCGCAGCTCTATAACCTCGACGCTGTGGCCTATGAGAGTCTCATGCTCGGAGTCTTCGAGATCCACCACGGTCCGGAAAACGACGTCTGCGAAAAGGCTGGGCTGCCGAAAATCACCGAGTTGAACTTTGCGTACAGCCGCGACGGATTCCACTGGTCGCGTCCCGACCGCCGCGCGCAGATTCCGGCCGAGCGTCGCGACGTGTGGGACCGCGGCTACGTGCAGTCGCTCGGCAACCTCTGCTGCGTGCGCGGCGACACGCTCTGGTTCTACTATTCGGGCTTTCAGGGAGACGGTTCCAAAACGAACGCCAACTGGCTGAAGAACGGCATGTACGACCGCGGCGCAACGGGGCTCGCCTTCCTGCGGCGCGACGGCTTCGCCTCTCTGGAGGCGGGGACCGAGGGCGGCGCCTTGACCACGCGGCCGGTCACCTTCAGCGGCAGCCGCGTCTTTGTCAACGCGGATGCCCGGAACGGTGAAGTGCGCGTCGAGATCGTGGACGAAGCGGGAAAGCCGATCGCGCCTTACACGCTGGCCAACTGCCGTCCTGTCGTGGGGGACAGCACCCTCGCGGCGGTCACTTGGACGGGCGCCGATGACGTGCATGCGCTGCGCGGCAAGACCGTGCGCTTCCGCTTCGACGTGCGCCGGGCCGCGCTCTACGCGTTCTGGGTCAGCCGCGATGCCACGGGGCGCAGCGACGGCTATGTGGCGGGCGGCGGACCGGGCTTCACGGGGATGACCGACACGGTGGGCCGCGGCCAACTCGAGGCTGATCCGTCGACGCTAGCGGAGTTGACGCGTCCGCTGTTGCCTCCGGGGTGGGATGCACGGGCGGAGGGCGACCGGGTCTTGGCCGGTTTGGTCAGGGTCACCGCGCCGCAGGTGAAGGGGGCTCACGATGCCGAGTTCGTGTGCGTGGGCGAGAGGGCCTACGTCGTCGCCGAGGTGAACGATCTCAAGGGAGGGGAAGACGGTGGCTGGCCTTTCATCTACTCCACGCTGTCCATCGTGAACCTGAAGACGCTGAAAACGGAACGAGTCATCGACGTCGCGAAGGGGGAACAGGCGTTTGCCAACGAGACGCTCCCGGCCGGCGCGTGCTGGGTGCCGCGGATTCTCCAAAAGGACTCACAGACGCTGCGTTGCTATTTCGTGAGCCAGGCCCCGGGCAAAAGGCAATCGCAGATGTGGCATCGCGATTTCGATCTGAGCCGGGGCGAGTTCGCGCCGGCCATCCACAAGGCGAAGCTCAAGACCGCGGCGGGCACCTTCGATTTTCAGCCGCAGCACTTTCATGCCGACGCGGCGGCTCTCGGATTCAGGAAAAAGGCGTCGGACTCCTTCTTCTTCCTCTTCGATTCCTTCAAGACCTTCGACGGCAAGCTCTATGTCGCGCTGAACAATTTCACCGGCCAGCAGAACGCGCTGGCGCGCGTGCATGACGATCTCGAGACCTTCGAGGTGCTCGGCCACTACAACGAGCCGCAATCGGCTGCGCTGAGCGAGTCCGCCGTCAACAAACTTCCCGACGGCACCTGGATGGCCATCTGCCGCAATGACAAGGGCAACTACCACTTCACCACCAGCCAGGACGGAAGGACATGGACCATCGGCGAGCCCAAGCCTTTTGTGCCGAACGGACTCAACTCCAAGCCCACCTTCGACCGGTTCGGCGGCGTCTATTACCTCGGCTGGCAGGAGGCGAAGAGCATTCAGGGCGCAAACCGCAGCGTGTTCAACGTGGACATCTCCCGCGATGGCAAGACCTGGGAGCGCAAATACCGCTTCGAGACGCCGCAGTCTTTCCAGTACCCCGCCTTTCACGAGCACGAGGGCTCCATCTGGCTCTGCGTGACGCAGGGCGATGCCGATCCCAGCCGCAAAGAGCGCATCATGTTCGGCCGGTTGGAATAGGTCTGGAAGCCCGGGGCGTGGGGCGCCCCGGCGGCTTTCGTCAGCGTGACGGCATGGCGAGGTCCTGGCGCTGCCAGACGCGCACGTAGTCGATCATAAACACGTCTGGGAGCTTTTCGTCGTCGAGCCAGTCGTTGTCCCAGCCGCCTGCGGGCAGCGTGAACATGATGTGTTCCGGCACGCTCGCGATGCGATCGTTTTTCCAGCGACCGATCTCTTGGCCCTGGCAATAGAACACGGCTTCGCCGGGCGTCCAGAGCAGCCCGGCGGTCACGAACCCGTCTTTGTCGGGCGAGTAATAGATGGCTTGGGAGCCGTTCGATTGGTGCTCCTTGCCGTAGCCGTCCCAGTGCGTGGCGATGTTGAAGCGATTGATGCCCCAGCGGGTGAGGTGCTCCATGATGTCGAATTCCATGCCGCCGTTCTTGGTGTCGGAGCGCTGCCACTGCGGGCCATTGCCGCCGCGGTCGGGCATCATCCAGAAAGCGGGCCAAAGCCCGGGGGCGGTCGGCAGCTTCATGCGGGCTTCGAAATAGCCGTAGCGCTGGGTGAACTTGCCGTAGCTCTCGAGAAATCCTGTGGCGTAGTCGCTCTGCGGACGGGACGGGTCGTCGTTGTGGTGGCCGCGCCGTTTCATCAGTTTGAGGTGGGCCATGCCGTCCTTCACGTAGGTGGTTTCTTGGGAGAAATGAGTGACCTTGTCCCAGTAGTTTTCCCCGTAGAAGCTCCATTTGTTCGTGTCGACGGAGGCGCCGTCGAACTCGTCGCTGAAGGTCATTTTCCAAGCTCCATCGACGGGCGGTCGCTTGCCCAGCCACGCGGGGAGTTCGACGGGGGCTGTGCCGATGGATAGACGCTCGACGGTGAGCGACGCCTCACCCGCGCCGCTCCGCTTCAGCTGGAAAGTGAGGGCGTTGGCGCGGTCGCTGGCGAAGTGGGTGCCGCTCTTTTTGTCGTTCCCGTCCCAGAGCTGACGGCTGGCGAACGGCAGAACCAGCGTGTTGCGCGCGCCTGGGGCCACTTCGGCGGTCACGGGGTCGGTCTTCGTTCCGTCGTTGGCGAGCGTGAGGGTCACGGACAGCGGGGTGGCGCCGTCGTTTCGGACGTCGGCGGTGAGCCGGTTGCCGGCGCGCAGGGTCCAGCGCCCGATGGCGGGTTTGAAGGTGACGGCGCCTTCGCCTTGGGCGCTGTCGAGTGCGAGCCGGACGGTGCCGTTGGTGGCCGGTCCGTTCCACGTGGCGGTCAAGTTGCGGGTCTCGCTCCGCATGGCGACGCCTGCCTGCGCGCTCAGCAGCACACCGCCGGGGGGGGCGGTGCGGAGCGATTGGGGGTCAACCGGTGGCTTCTCGCCGGCGGAGCCGGCGGCCACTATCGACTCGACGCGGAAGAGGGTCGGCGTCTCCTTGACCTTGCCCGCGAAGAGCAGGATTTTGGTGACGGCCGAAGCGTTCAGCTTGTAGGCCGGTTTGAAGCCGAAGCTGTGTCCGAAGATCACCTTGACCGTGCCTGTGGCCCCGGGCTGCAGGTAGAGGTTTTCGGCGTTCCAGGGGTTGGCTTTCCAGTCGCCGTCGTCGTCGACGCGCAGGCAGACGGAGATGGGCTTGGTGCCGAGGTTGCGGACATTCGCCTGGACGTTGCCGAAGGCGGCGAGGTCCCAGCTCTTGCCTGACGGGGTGAGCGTGATGCCGGGATAGCCTTCGCTGCCGGGTTGGATCGTCACCGTCAGCCCGTCAGCCGCCTTCGCGGAGGAGACTTGCGCGGAGCTGGGGCCGACTTGGCTGTCCAGCAGCGAAAGCGGTTCGGCTGCGTAAGAAAACAGGGTTGCGCCGAGGAGTGTCGGCCAAGCGAAACGGGAGATGATCGGCAAGTTGGTCATGGAGTGTCCTTCATGCTGGTCTGCGAAAAGAGGGCCCGCTGCCAGGCGGGGACGGGCCGGGGATGCGGAACGTGCGTCGGAGCTACCGCACCGTGATCAGCGTTCCTTTTGAGGTGGATGTCAGCACGACGTCGTTGCCGTCGCCGCCTGCATAGGTGAGGGTGAACGGGCGTCCGCCGGTCTCGAACGAGGCGCCCTCCGGCAGACCGACAAACGTGCCTTGGATGGGGGCGTTGCCGCGGTTGTCGATGATCGTCATTCCCGAGTTGAGCGTGGCGGACGATCCGGTCGACACGGCCAGGTCGAGTTGGACGTTTTCCAAATGGACGAGGGCTTCTGGATGTTTCAGAACGATTTTGCTGTGGCCAGCCGGGCCGATGGCGACGCGGAGGGTTCCTGAAGCGGTCTCGCTGCCGCCGAGGCGCAGGTGTCGGCCCAGCGTCAGTGTGCCGGGCAGGGAGGGGGCAGGGCCGGGAGCGAGGGTGCCGCCCTCCAGGCTGACGGCGCGCTGGAGGGTGCCGGTGCCCCGCAAGGTGCCTTCGCTGAGGACGTTGACGGGACTGGCGCTCAGCGCGCCGTTGACCGTGAGGGTGCCGGCCTCAATGAATGTCGTGCCGCTGTAGAGGTTGGTTGCCGCGAGAACCGCATTGCCCGAAGTGCGCTTGTAGAGGTTGATGCTGTGGCTGGGGTTGCTGGCGTTGGGGACCACGACGTCGGTGAGAACGGCCTCCACGAGGCCACTCTGCAACGTGAAGCGGTACGCGCCGAGCTGCCCGCCGCCTACGCTGTCCGCCACGCGTCCGCCGTCGAGCGTGAAGGCGCCGATGAAATTGGTCTGCCCGGCGAGGTCTAGAACGCCTGCGGCCTCGACGGTGACGGGTGAGATTGAACGGTTGGCGACGGTTGAGGAGATGCCGAGGGGGGATGCGCTGCCCATTTTCAGCGTGCCCTCAGAGATTATGACGGGGCCGTTGAAAAGGTTGGTGTTGGACAGCAGCAAGGTGCCCGCGCCGGTCTTCTTGAGCGCGCCATAGCTGCCGCCGACAAGGCCGCCGAGTTCAAGGGTCCCGTTGTCGACCTGGAAAGTCCCCCCGTTAAAGTTTAGGGTGACGGCCCGCGACATGGCGAAACCGGAGGTTGCGCGCAGGGTGCCGCCGTTGAGCACAAGGGTGTTGCCTGAAACGCCCGAGCCCAGACTGTTGCTCGCGGCAACCGCAAGAACACCGTTGTTCAAGAAGGTGGGGCCGGAGTAGCTGTTGGTGGGGCAGGTCAAAGTCAGGGTGCCGGGGCCGGCTTTCACCAAGGACATGGTGTTGCCGTTGGCGATCTGCGAGCCGATGGTGAGCGTGCCGCTGCCGTAGGTGTGGATGCAAAGGTCGCCTTGATACTCTGTGCGGCCGCGGAGCGAACCTCCCGTGATCGCGTAATCCTCCGAACCAAGGAAGAGCAATCCGCCTCGGGACAACGTGACGAGTCCGCCGAGGGTGAGCGACTCGCCGGGAGCGGCGGGCACGATTTTCAACGTGCTGACGCTCGTTCCGGCCGTGCTTCCGCTGCCCGTGAGCAGGATGTTCTTGTCCGTTCCGGGGACGGCAAACGAGTCGTAGGCGGACAAGGGCGTAACAGGGCCTCCGCCCACGGCCCAGTCGGCGCCGTCGACGGTCGCGCAACCGTAGCCGCCGAGCAGGCCGCCGGTGTTTCCCGTGGTGGTGGACGCCACGCCTGAGGCGAAGTCGATCACGCCGCCGACGGTCGCGTTGCGCGTGATGGCGCCGAGCGCGATCGTGGAGGTGCCGCCAGCGGTCCGCCGCACCCGGCTCTGGCCTGAGCCGATCGTCGTGCCGCCGCCGGAGCCGAGCGTCTGCGCGTAGCTGCCGCCCTTGAGCTGAAGGTCGACGCCGCCAAGCGTGAGCGCGGTTGTGGCGTTGGTCCCGGGCGTCAGTCGGCTGGCGTCGGACAGGGTGTAGTCGAGAACGGCCGTGCCGCCGTTCAGCGTGGTGGGGCCGGGCGTGTCGCTGGAGCCGGCCAGCGTCAGCGTGCCGGGCCCCTGTTTGCCGATGCCGCCGGTGGTCCCGGTGATGACGCTGTTCGAGGCGAAGACGGTGGTGCCGGGGCCCTGGATGGTGAGGATCCTGCTGTAGGTGTTCAGCGTTCCGGAGAAGGACAGCGTGCCGGTCGCCAGATTGGGGAATGTCACGCTTGCGCCCAGCAGGAAGGCTCCTCCCAGACTCAGATCGTGGGGGCCGTCGAAGCCGATGGGGCGTGCGCCGTCGTTGCTGGTTGAGGCTCCCAGAGAGATGTCGTTCGTCACCGTCAGCCCGTCCTCCAGCGCCATGAGATAGAAGCCGACGCCCGAGTTCGTATACAGAACGGATCTGCCGAACGGGGCGATCGCTTTGTCGGAGCCGGCCGGCCGACCGACCGTGACCGAGTTGAAGGCGGAACCGACGGCGGCATTGATTTCCGTGCTTCGGCCGATGTTGGCTCCGGCGCCGAACCCGTTGGTCCCCGTAAGCGTCAGATTGGCGCCCGCGCCGTTGAAGACGAACTTGGCGCCGCGGTTGTTGGCACTCGGGGTGTTGCCGGCGTTACACTCAATGATGTCGCCGCTGATCAACAGATTCGCTCCGGAGGCGAGCGCAGGCCCTTGCGGATTGTTGTTGGGGAGGGAGCTGTCGCACAGGGAAAAGACCCCCGATATTGTCATGGGGGCCGTGTTGACGATGTGGATGGTCGGTGCGGCGTTTCGCGTGATGGCGACAGCCGGGGTTGCGCCGTTTCCGGTCAGCGTCAGGCTGGCGTCTCCCGCCCAGAATGAGCCGGATGTGGCGTTGAGCACCACTTTGTTCGCAAGGGCCCGGGGGTGGTTTTCGACGCGGACCGAGCCGGAGTTGACCGTCAACAAGCCGGTCCCCAGCGCCTGGTTGTGGCCGATCACCAGCGTGCTGGCTGAGGAGAGGGTGGTTCCGTTCGAATAGGTGTTTGCTGCGGCCAGCGTGACCGTGCCTGTCCCTGTCAGCGCCAGCGCGGTGGCTCCCGCGCCGTTCGAAACGGGGCCGTTTAGCACAAAACGCCCGCGCCCGTTTCCGGCGAGTGTGAGCGTTGCGGCGGCGGAATTCGTGACGGCTCCGTTGACGGTCAGCGGACTCGCGCTGCTGTTGGTCCAGCTTTGGCTGGCGGCGAGCGAGAGGGTCACGCCGTGTCCGGCGGTGGCCGATCCGATAGTCAGCGGGCCCGAACCGCTGGCGACCTCGATGCCGCCGCTGCCGAGGCTGAGCAGTCGCGGCGCGCCGGTCCCGAGCAAAGTGACGCCGCCGGTGGCGCTGTCCAGGACGCGCAGCTTGGCCGCGGCCTGATCGGCGTCGAGGACGACGTCATGAAGATTCGTGATGCCTGCGATGCTGAAAAGAGCCGTGTCTCCTGAACCGGGCGCGGCGGCCGGATCGGGAAGGGGCTCCGAAGGGTCGGTGGACCAGCTGGCCGGGGTGCCCCAGCTGTTGCCGGCGCCGTCCCAGTAGAGGCTTGCGGCGGGCAGGCGGGTGCCGAGCACCAGCAGACTGAGGCAGGCGAGACGTCCGAGGACGCATGCACCCACCTGAAACGATGCGTAAACCGGTGTGTGGTCAATAGAGTTCATGGGTCTTCTCCGCACTGAGCACGCGGCAATTGGACAAGCCACACTCTCGGATAGCGGGCGTCAGTGTGATGCAGGCCGCGTGAACGAACAAACGATTATCAAACCGACGGCCGGTTGTATAGAGGTGCGAGCGGCCGCGGATTTCTTTCATTTATTTCATCGCGGCGGCTCCGGCCATGGCGTGTGTGAGGCTCAGCGGCGTCAGGACCGGGGACCGGTGGAGTCCCGGACGATCAGTTCGGTGCGGCAGCGGATTTCGCAGTGCTGCAGGATTTCGGGCGCGCGCTCGTGTGCGGTCAGCCGCATGAGCAGGTCTGCGGCACAGGCGCCGAGCTGAATCTTGGGCACGCGGATCGTGGTGAGCGGCGGCGTGGTGAGCGAGGCGGCCTCGACGTCGTCGAAGCCGATTACGCTCAGGTCGCGCGGCACGCTGAGCCCGGCCAGCTGCGCGGCCTCGAGCGCGCCGATGGCGTAGTGGTCGCAGGCGCAGAACAGGGCGGTGGGGCGGCGCCTGCCCGTCAGCATCGGCTGCAGGCCTGCGGCGATGTCCCGGATGTGTCCTGAGCCGCGGTAGAGCCATTCCGGACGGGCTTTCTGGCCGGCTTCCAAGAGGCCGCCGAGATAGGCGACGTGGCGCTCGCGGAAACTCGGGTTGTCGGGGTTGCCCACGAATCCGATATCGCGGTGGCCGAGGGCCAGCAGATGGTCCAGCGCGTGCTGAGCGCCGCCGACGTTGTCGATGACGACGACCGGGGGGCCGTCGACGCCCAAAAGGTCGACGAGGATGAGGGGGCAGCCGCAAGCCGACGCGAAGGTCTGAACCTGCGGGTCGGGCTCGCCCAGAAGCAGGATGCCGCAGAGACGCGATGACCGGATCTCGCTCAACAGGGTCTCGTCGAGCAGGTTGTTGCAGACTCGTTGCACGGTCTTGATGCCGTTGGATGCCAGAACGGAGACGATACCGTTGATAACGTGTCGGTAGAAATCGGTGACGAGCCGGAAACGGGGCGAAAAGAACAGGTTGGTGGAGGCTTCGGTGAGCGGCTCAATCGACAGGTTGCGGGCGGAAAGGACCAGCGGTTCTACGGCCTCACGCCTGAACACGATGATTTCGACCGCGCCGGAGCGCCCGAGCGAGCCGCGCGGCCTGCCCCTCCGCGGCGCTGCGGGAACGGCGTGCGCGTCGTCGTGGCCGCGGGCCGCGATGAGGATGCGCCTCCGGAGTTTGGGGTCCACGCCCGCCGTGCCGTTCAGCGCCCGCGAGACGGTCGACGGGGAGCAACCGACTTTCCTCGCGATGTCTGCAACCGTGATGCTCATGGCTTCGCCATTGTGTCATACGGGGCCGAGGCGGTCAACGGGGTGCGCGCATGTCCGGGCCTTTCAAATTGAGATTGCGCAGATACGCCAAGCTAGGGTAACTTGCTCGCACTATGAAAATGATTCTGACCTTGGTTGCGCTGGCGGTCGCGGCATGTTCCGCGCGGGCGGCTGAGCTGCCGCAGGTGACGTGCGACGTGCTGGTGGTCGGCGGCGGCTCCGCCGGCATTTGTGCGGCGGTGCAGAGCGGCCGCGCGGGCGCGAAAACCGTGCTGGTGGAGGCTGCCCATCAGGTGGGCGGGAACACGACCACGGGAGGCGTGAATTTTCCGGGGCTCTTCCATGCCTGGGGCCGGCAGGTGATCGCGGGTGTGGGCTGGGACTTGGTCACGAACACGGTGGGGACCGCTGGCGGCACGCTGCCGGACTTCACGCAGCCGACCGGCAAGGCGCACTGGAAGCATCAGGTGACCGTCAACATTCCGCTGTTCGTGGCGCTGGCCGAGGAGATGCTGCAGCGGGCGGGCGTGACGATCCAGTACCACGCGGCGCCGATGCGTGTCGAGAAATCGGCCGGCGGCTGGCGCGTGGTGACCGCCGCAGCGGGCGATACGCGCACGATTCTCTGCAAACAGATCGTGGACTGCACGGGGAACGGGGCGGTGGCGGGTTTGCTGGGGCTCGAGCGCCTGCGCGAAGACGAGCGGATGCCGGGGTCGTTCGCCTACACGTTGCGGTGCAACGTGGACCTCAAGAAGCTGGACGCGAAAGACCTGCAGGCGCGTTTCAATGAGGCGGTCAAGGCGGGCGTCGTGCGGCGCGAGGACTGCCGTTGGGCGGTGATGCATTATCTGCAGGAGGGCGGCAATGTCGGCAACTACGTGGTCGGCGCCGACAGTTCGGACGCCGATGCGCGCACGGAAACGAATCTTCGCGGGCGGGCTTCCATGCTGCGCATGTACCGCTGGCTGAGGACCGTGCCGGGGCTGGAGAAGGTGACGATTGAAAGCATGGCGCCCGAGGTCGGCATCCGCGAAACGTACCGCGTTCCGGGCGAGGTATTGGTGACGGTGGACGACTATGTCGCCGGCCGGCGCTGGGACGATTCGGTCTGCTACGCGTTCTATCCTGTGGACATGCACAGCCAAAAGAGCGGCGTGCAGCCGGCGCACCTGAAAGAGGGGGTCGTGCCGACTGTGCCGCTGCGGGCCTTGATTCCGAAGGGCAGCAAGGACCTGCTGGTGGCCGGAAGGTGTTTGAGCAGCGACCGGCTGGCGAACTCGGGATTGCGCGTGCAGGGTGCCTGCATGGCGACCGGCCAGGCGGCCGGTGCGGCTGCGGCGCTGGCTGCCAAGCTCGGTGTGACGCCGGGCGAGGTGCCAATGGCCGAGCTCAAGGCCTTGCTCGCGCAGAGCGGGGCAATTGTGCCCGAATGACCGGCGGCCGCGCAAAAAGAAGGGGACGGCCCTGACGGCTGTCCCCTTCTTTTTCGGCCCAAGCGCGGCGCGTCCGCTTACTTCATGGCGGCGGCCAGGGCTTTGCCAAAGGCACTGCACGAGATTTCGGTGGCGCCTTCCATCAGACGCGCGAAATCGTAGGTCACGGTCTTGGCCGAGATCACGGCGTCCATAGCCTGAATGATCTTGTCGGCCGCCTCCGTCCAACCCATGTAACGCAACATCATCTCGCCGGACAGGATCAGCGAGCCCGGATTGACCTTGTCGAGGTTGGCATATTTCGGCGCGGTGCCGTGGGTCGCCTCGAAACAGGCCACGCCGGTCGTGTAGTTGATGTTGCCTCCGGGCGCGATGCCGATGCCGCCGACGCAGGCCGCCAGCGCATCGGAGACGTAGTCGCCGTTGAGGTTGAGCGTGGCGATCACGTCGTAGTCGGCTGGGCGCGTGAGGATCTGCTGCAGGAAGGCGTCGGCGATGCAATCCTTGACCACGATCTCGCGGCCGGTCTTCGGGTTTTTGAAGGTGCACCACGGCCCGCCGTCGATCGGTTGGGCGCCGTAGGCCTCGCGGGCCAGGGCATAGCCCCAGTCGCGGAAACCGCCCTCGGTGAACTTCATGATGTTGCCCTTGTGCACGAGGGTCACGCTCTTGCGGTCGTTGGCGATGGCGTAGTCGATCGCGGCTTTGACGAGGCGGCGGGTCCCTTCGATGGAGACCGGCTTGATGCCGATGGAAGAGGTCTCGGGGAAGCGGATCTTCTTGACGCCCATCTCCTTTTGGAGGAAATCAATGACCTTTTTGGCGCCGTCGGTCTGCGCGAGCCACTCGATGCCCGCATAGATGTCTTCGGTGTTCTCGCGGAAGATTACCATGTCGGTCAGTTCGGGGCGCTTGACGGGGGAGGGCACGCCGTTGAACCAGCGCACGGGGCGCAGGCAGACGTAGAGGTCGAGCTCTTGGCGCAGCGCGACGTTGAGCGAGCGGATGCCGCCGCCGACGGGGGTCGTGAGCGGGCCCTTGATCGAGACGAGGTAGTCGCGGCAAGCATCGAGCGTCTCCTTCGGGAGCCACGTGTTAGGCCCGTAAACGGCGTTGGCCTTCTCGCCCGCGTAGACCTCCATCCAGGCGATCTTGCGGCTTGAGCCATAGGCGGCCTCGACGGCGGCGTCCCAGGCGATCATGGCGGCGCGGGTAATATCGGCGCCTGTGCCGTCGCCCTCGATGAAGGGAATGACCGGCAGATTCGGAACATTCAGCGTGCCGTCGGCGCGGAGGGTGATTTTCTCGCCGAAGGCAGGTTGCGTGATTTTGTCGTAAGCCATTGCGTGTTCTCCAAGATACGTGAACGGATGGGGGTGAAATGGGGCGTAAGTATAAAAGAGCGGCGCGGGCTTGGCAATGTAAACCATGCCTGCTATGATCGCAGGCCATAAATCGAACGGGTTCCGTGTGAACCGGCAACCGAAGGACGACCATGAAACGACAGGTGGTGGCGGGGCTGTTGGCGGCTATGGCTTTGGCAGGGCATGCGGCGCAAGAGTGGCGCCCCGAGGCGCGTTGGCGCGGTTTCAATCTTCTGGGAATGTTCCAAAACCACGGCCAGAAAGCGTCCTTTGAGGAGGAGGATTTCAAGCTCATCAGCGAGTTGGGCTTCAACTTTGTGCGCATTCCCATGGACTATCGCTTCTGGATCAAGGAGCGGGATTGGGAGCAGATCGAGGAGGGCGGGCTTGCGCCGGTGGACCAAGCGGTCGCTTACGGTAAAAAGTATAAGCTCCATGTGAATCTCTGTTTCCACCGTGCACCCGGCTACACCGTGGCCAAGCCGGCTGAGCCGCGCGACCTGTTCTCTGACCCCGAGGCCCTGCGCGTGTGCTGCAAACACTGGGCCTTTTTCGCGCGGCGCTACAAAGGCGTCCCGTCGAGCGAGCTGAGCTTCAATCTGTTCAATGAGCCGGGCGAGGTGTCAGAGGAGGCCTATGCGAAAGTGGCCGCCGCGCTGGTCGCCGCGATCCGCGCCGAAGACCCGGACCGCTTCATCATTGCGGACGGCATGCGCTGGGGCGGACGCCCGGCGCAGGCGCTCTTCAAGTTGGGCATTGGCCAGGCCATGCGCGGCTATGCGCCGATGTCGATTTCGCACTATATGGCGAGCTGGGTCGGGACGCCCACGGATGACCCCGTGTGGCCGCCGCCGCAGGCAGTGAGTCCTCTGTACGGGCCGGGCAAGGCGCCGCTCAACGTGCCGCTGGTGATCGAGGGGGTTCCCGCAGGCAAGCTCGCTCTGCGGCCAGGGGTGGTGTCCGGCAGAGTCAAGTTCCGCGTGGAGGCCGACGGGGCCCGCGTGCTGGAGAGCGAGCTTGAGCCCCGAGCGGGAGCGCCGGGCTGGACGAATGTCGAATACAGGGCAGAGTGGAAGATTTCGCAGGGCAAGTGCCTTTCTGAGCTCAGCGTCGCGTTGCCGAAGGGGGCGCAAAAGGTGTCCGTCAGCCTGCCGTCAGGGGACTGGGCTCAGCTCTCCAAACTCACGCTGACCGGAACCGATGGCCAGGTGGCGACGATGCCGTTCGAGCAAGCTTGGGGCAAAACGAACGGCGTCTTTCGCTTCGCCGGTTTCGCGGCTCAAGCGCCGTTCGTGTGCGGCGCCGCGGCGTGTGACGGACGGAGCTATCTGAAAAGGACCTTGATCGATGCGTGGCTGCCCGCTTTCGACGCGGGCATCTTCGCCATGGTGGGCGAGTTCGGCGCGTACAATCACACCCCGCATCCGATCGTGCTGGCCTGGATGGAAGATAATCTGAAGCTCTGGCAGGAGAAGGGCCTCGGCTGGGCGCTGTGGAACTTCAAAGGGGCGTTCGGGGTGCTCGACAGCGGCCGCAAGGATGTGGTTTACGAGGATTTCCACGGCCACAAGTTGGATCGGGCCATGCTGGAGCTGCTGCTGAAGTACTGATGCCGCCGCTGCTGTGGCCTTTGGGGAGGGCTTTTCAATGAGAGCTTGGTTTGTGTGTGTGGGGCTTCTCTGCTTGTCTGGGCGGGCGTCGGGCGAGGAGTCGTGGCGCGTCCGCGAGGTGCCGCTTGAACCCGGCCTGTGGCACGCGATGCGCGCCGACGCGCTGGAGCGCGACGGCCTTTGGACCCTCCGCAACGAGGGGGCTTCGAACGGGTTCATGCTGCCGCTCGACGTGAAGCCCCGGCCGACGGTGTTCGTGCAGGCGGAACTCAGCCTGAGCAAGCGGCTGTCGAAACAGGGGTGGAATTTCGCGGGCGTGGCGCTCTATCAAGACGATGACCACTACTGGATGCTGTCGCTGGTGGAAGGGCCCGGGGGCGTGCGCACCGTCGACTTCATCGAGAACCACGCGGGCGTGTGGCAGGCGCAGAACGAACCGGAAACCGCACTCAAGCGCAACGGCAACGTGTCGTTCGCATGGATTCCCGATGCGGTTTACCGTCTGCGTCTGGCGTTCGAGAACGGGCGTGTGGCGGCGCAGGTGAGCGACGCTGCGGACGGCCGCGTGCTGGGGCGCGCCTTCTTTCCGCTCGGGACCGTGCCTGCGGTCCGGACGGGGCGGCCGGCCTTGATCGTGCACGCCAGCGCGGCCGAGGTCAAAGGGTTCAGCTACGGGATGCCGCAGCCTGCGGCTGACGCGAGCGTGCGGGGCCGCGTGGCGCTGCTGGACGATGCGCTGCCGGGGCATGACCGGGCGGCCAATGCGCGTCTGGCCGATGGGCTGCGCGGGCGCGGCTTCGCGGTGTCTTGCCTGACTGCGGATGCGCTGCTCGCGCCGCAGGCGCTGACGGCTGACGCGTTTCAGTTGCTGGTGGTGCCGCAGTGCGAGGCCGTGCCTGCGGCCTTGGGACCGGCCGTCCGGCAGTATGCCCGTGAGGGCGGGCACCTGATGTTTGTCGGCGGCCCCTTCTTGGATCGCGCGTTGATCAAAGCCGCCGGAGGCTGGCTCGATCAGGCGGGCCAACAGGCCTTGCTGGCCTCGGTCAAACCGGTCCACCGTCCGTTCGATATCGGCGCGGGCCTCGATCTCAAGGGGTGGCGGCGGGCCTGTGCGGATCCTCGGACGGCCTCGGAGTTCCGCGTGGTGGCGGAGGCGCCGCAGGGTGCGGCGTGTCTGCGTCTCGACATCCATGACTTGCAGGGGTGGGACATTCGCCATTCGCCGGAGGTCAAGTCTCTGTTCGGCGAGGGCGACGCCTTTTTCACGTTTCTGGCCAAGGGTGCCCCGCAGACCTCTCAGATCGCGATCGAGATCAGCGAACGCGACGGATCGCGATGGATCGCGACGGCGCCGCTGACGTCCGAGTGGCAGCGGGTGGGATTGCGTTTGGAGTCGTTCCGCTACTGGAAGGATTCGGGCGGCGCGAAAGGCCGCGGCCAGCCCGGCGACCGGCTGAATCCGGGCGCGGCGACGCGCGTCGGATTCGGCCTTTCGGCGTCGCACACGTCGGCGGTCGGGGCTGGGGCCCATACGGTCTGGTTGGCGGATATCGGCACCGCGCCTGATCCGCTGGCTCGGCCGGGAACTGCGGCGGAGAGGGACGGCAGCATCGAATGCGTCTATCCCCGGTACAAGGTTCACACGGTCTGTTCGAACATCGTGTGCGCTATTCCCCGGACTTTGGGCGAAGGCGTCGGGCGCGGGGCGCGCTGGCGCTTCGTGCCGTTGCGCGAGTCTTCCGACCCGGCCACGAAGGCCAGCGGCACGAGCGAGTGGCTGCTGCTCAATACGGGCTTCCCGCTAGAGGGCACGGTGATCTCCGGGTTCGGCTACACCGACCCGGCCGTGTGGTCGTCGCCGGCCGTGGTGTCGCGCATGGCGGATGTGGCCGAATGTTTGACGGAGGGCGTGAGGCTCGAAGCTGCCGGAACGGAGTCGTTCGCGTACTGGCCGGGCGAGCCGCTGCGCCTCGGCGCACGCGTGCGGGCCTTCGGGGCACAGACCGCGGCGCGCGAGGTGGCTCTCGAGGTGCGGCGCGACGGAAAATTGGTCTGGAGCGAAAAGACGAGCCGCGTCTTCACCGCGGGCGCGACGGACTTGACGTTCGCGTGGACCCCGCCGGCCGAGCCTGCCGCGTATCGCTTTTCGGCGCGCTTGTCCGGCCGGGAGAACGACGCGGTCGAACACGGGTTTACGGTGCTCGACCCCGCGCCAGCGGCCAAGGCGGCGTTCATCACGGCCCGCGAGGGAGACTTTTGGCTGAACGGAGCGAAGTGGTATCCCGTGGGCGTCAACTTCTGGCCGCTTTACGTCTCGGGAATGGATCAGTCCGACTATTGGCCGGGGTGGCTGAAGGACGCCTACTATTCGCCGACGCTGGTGGAGCGCGATCTGGTTCATCTGCGCGACTTGGGCGTCAATCTCGTGAGCATTCAGACGCCGCCGCGCGAGCATGTCCGCAACTTGCTCGATTTCTTGGCGCGCTGCAAGGCCTATGGCATCCATGCGAACCTCTACGTTGGACTGGCCTCGCCGCTGGCCTTTGACGACGACGGCCTGAAGGCATACCTTGAGGCGGCCCGCCTCCCTGGAAACGCGACCGTTTTCGCCTATGACACGATCTGGGAGCCCGGCAATCACGTCTTCAAAGACGGCGCTGCGCGCGCGCGGTGGGACGCCGACTGGCGGTCGTGGATCGACGAGCGCTACGGCTCCGTCGAGCGTGCGGAGAAAGACTGGGGCTTCAAGGCCCGGCGCGACAGCGCGGGGCGGGTGATCTCGCCGGAGGACCGCTGCTTCCGCGAGGACGGCGCCTGGCGCGGGATGATGGCGGCCTACCGCCGCTTCATGGACAATCTGACGAGCCGCCTCTGGGGGCGGGCTCACCGGCGTTTGCGCGAGCTGGACCCGAACCACCTGGTGAGTTTCAGGCAGGGCAACACCCTGCCGTACGATTTCGCGCTGAGCGGTCCGGTCAAGCACATCGACTTCATCTGCCCTGAGGGCTACGCGATCCGGGACACGGATGAGGGCGAGGACGCGATCGGCTTCATTACGCGCTACGTGGATTTTACGACGGGAGGCAGGCCCGTCGTGTGGTCGGAGTTCGGCCTGAGCGTGTGGGACAACAGCCGCATGGCGCCGGATGCCGGCGCGGTGGTCCGGCAGGGCGCTTACTCGGAGCGCTTCTACCGCACGGCGCTGGCGGCGGGCGCGAACGGGACGATTCCCTGGTGGTGGGTGGGAGGGTACCGTGTGGATGAGCGCAGCGACTTCGGCCTGGTTGAGCCCGGCCGCACCGAGCGTCCCGTTGCGCGGCTGATCCGTGAGTATGGTCCGCGCCTGCAGACGCCGCGCGCGAAACCCGCGCCGACAGAGGTGTTCATGTTCGACCGCGATGCGCACGCGGGCGGATACTGGCGGGCGGCGTTCAACGAGGGCGCTGCCGCTTACCGCGCGGCGGCCAAGGCCGGCAAGGTCCTCGGCGTAAGGACTGCTGGGTCGGGTACGGATTCGGCGACGGTGCCGCTGACAGCGCTCGGCAACGTGCCGTGCGATGGCCTGAATCCGCCCAAGTTTCTAGATGCGGAATTCAACTTTTTGCAGGTCCTCAACGCGGGCGACGTGTGGCAGGAGGCTGAGGACGGCGCGGTGATCGCGGTGAAGGCCGGGCAGCCGGTGCGGGTGCGGGCGTCCGTCGGCAACACGCAGGTGGCGGCTTGGCTGCCCGGCAATGCGACGGGTGGGGTCGCGCTCACGGCGCGGTCTGACGGGAACGTGCTGGGGCGCTGGCCGGTGCCGGCGCGCGTGCCTTATCTCGGCGACGCGCTGTTCGGCGAGTTCTCCGTGCCGCCGCAGGCCGGCCGCGCGGTGGCGCTCTCGCTGCGGTTGGAGGCTCTGGGCCGCACGCCCTTCGGCGAGACGCGGACCTTTACGGTGAACGCGCAGTGAGTCACGGCTTTGGGGGTCAGGTCAAGACGCCTTTGGGCGTAGCCTCGCTGTCGTCCCACCAGCCGGGCTTCTTGGTGGCGATCTTGGAGATGTCCTTGGAGGTCATCTGGATGCCTTTGGCGGAGACGCCCTTCACCAGCACCTCCGCGGGCGTGAACATCTGCTGATGGATGCGCTGCGCTTTGGCGGGCTTGTATTTGACGTAGACCGCGTCGGGAACGCCTTCCTCGAAGAGGAGCACCTCGCTCTTCTCGGGGGCCAGGTGGTACTCTTTGTTCTGGATGGCGCCGCCGAAGGCGAAGCGCTTGATGTAGGTGAACCCGTAGTGCGGCTCGGTGTACACCGCGGTGAACTCTTTGTCGCGGTCGAAGAGCTGGCAGTAGATGTGGTTCTTGTCCACAAAGAACTTGTCCGGCGGCGGCATCATCTTGTAGCGGCCGTCCTCCCACACCACGATGATCTTGTCGAGCGAGGAACATTTGAACAGCTCTTCGCCGCCGCGGATATCGGTGCCGATGTAGCCGTTCTCCTTGTCAATCTTGAGCGTGAGCTCGGTGGCGGTGAGCGCGCGCACCTCGATCTCGCCGAACGGGTTGGCCGCGATCTGGGTCAGCCGCGGATATCTGTCCTTGTACTTCTTGACGAGGTTCTTGAGATAGCGCACGGCGTAACCGCGCAGGCCCTTCAGGTTTTCGGCGACCTCGGCCTCCTCCCGCAAGATGGCTTCGATCTCTTCGCGGTTCTTGTTGATGTCGTAGCGCGAGATGCGGCGGATTTTGATCTGGAGCAGGCTCTCCACATCCTCTAGGGTCACGTCGCGGCGGAGCTTTTTGCGGAAGGGCTTGAAGCCCTCGAGCACGGCCTGCTGGACCGCCTCATAGGTAGTCTGCTCTTCGATCCGCTTGTAGATGCGCTCTTCGATGAAGATCTGCTCGAGGGTCTTCGAGTGGAAGAGGTCGTCGAGTTCGCTTTGCCGCAGCTCGAGCTCGCGTTTCAGAATGTCCAGCAGCTGTTCGGTGCAGGCCTCGAGGACCTCGGAGACCGTCATCTCGCGCGGACGGTTGCGGAAGAGCACGACGGGGCGGCTGGAGATGGAGGACTCGCAAGCGGTGAAGGCATAGAGCGCCTTGATGGTCTGCTCGGCGGTGGCGCCGACGTTCAGGATCAGCTCGATCTCCACCTTTTCGGCGGTGAAATCGTTGATCTGTTTGACCGGAACCTTCTTTTTCTTCACCGCCTCTTCGATGTCGGCGATGAGCGACTCGGTGGTCTGCCCCCACGGCAGCGCCGTGATCGCAAGCTTGTTGTGCTGACGGTCTTCGATTGTGGCGCGGAGCTTGATGCGGCCCACGCCGTCGGCATACTCCGAGACGTCCATCAGCCCGCCGGTCTGGAAATCGGGCAACACCTTGAAGGGCTTCTTTTGGATGATGGCGATCTGAGCTTCGAGCAGCTCGATGAAGTTGTGCGGCAGAATCGCAGTGGAGAGGCCCACGGCGATGCCGTCCGCGCCGAGCATCAGCAGGAGCGGCAGCTTCGAGGGCAGCAGAACGGGCTCTTTGTTGCGTCCGTCATAGCTGGGGATGAAACTCGTGAGCTTCGGGTTGTACAGCTCGTTGCGCGCGAGGTCCGTGAGCCGGCACTCAATGTAACGCGTGGCGGCGGCCGGGTCTCCGGTGAAGATGTTGCCGTAGTTTCCCTGCCCCTCGATCAGGTAGCGCTTGTTGGCGAGGTGCACGATCGCGTCGCCGATCGACGCGTCGCCGTGCGGGTGGTACTGCATCGTGTGGCCGACCACGTTGGCGACCTTGATGAAGCGCCCGTCGTCCTTTTCCCAGAGCGCGTGCATGATGCGGCGCTGGACGGGCTTGAGGCCGTCCTCGACGGTGGGGATGGCGCGGTTGCAGATGGTGTAGGAGGCGAACTGCAGGAAGTTTTCGTCCATGAGCTCGCGCAGGGGGCCGCTGCCGCCGTGGGCGACGGCGGCGGCCTGGCGCTCGGCGGCGGAGAGGGAGCCGCCTTGGGCCTTCTCCGGCACGGGGCGGTCGGCGTCTTCGCCGCCGGACTGCGCCTCGCGCGGCTTCTCGGATTCCATGGCCGTAAACAGGGCCATGTCGTCGAACAGGCTCGGCGGCTCGTTGGAGGGATCCGGATGCTTCCCTTTTCCGGGTGACTTGCTCACGATAACGATTCCTCGGTGATCACCAGATTGTCCATGATGTACTGACGCCGCTCCTGGGTGTTGCGGCCCATGTAGAACTCGACCGTTTCGGTCAGGGCGTGGTCCTGCGTGCAGTCCACGGGGGTCAGGCGCATGCCCTTGCCGATGAAGGCTTTGAATTCGCCGGGAGAGATTTCCCCGAGGCCTTTGAACCGGGTGATCTCGGGGTTCTTGCCGCACCGCTCGATGGCTTTGACGCGCTCCTCTTCGTTGTAGCAGTAGAAGGTCTCTTTCTTGTTGCGCACGCGGAAGAGCGGCGTCTCAAGGATGTAGAGGTGGCCCTCTTTGATGACGCGGTCGAAGAAGCGCAGGAAGAGCGTGATCATCAGGTTGCGGATGTGGAGCCCGTCCACATCCGCGTCGGTCGCCAGGATGACCTTCTGGTAGCGCAGGTGGTCGACGGTCTCCTCGATGTCCAGGCTCTGCATCAGGTTGTAGATCTCGACGTTCTTGTAGAGCGCGTCGCGCTTGAGGTCACAGACGTTGAGAGGCTTGCCCTTGAGGGTGAAGATCGCCTGGCTGCTGACGTCGCGGCAGCTCACGATGGAGCCGGCTGCAGACTGTCCCTCGGTGATGAAAAGCATGGTGTCGAGGCCGGTGCCCTTCTGCTTGTGCAGGTGGTGCTTGCAGTCTTTGAGCTGCGGCACGCGCACGGAGACGGCGCGGGAGCGTTCCCGAGCGAGCTTCTTGACCGAGTTGAGCTCGGCGCGCAGCTTGCTGGTCTCCTCGATCTTGCCGATCAGCTTGCTGGCCTCGGCCGGCTCGCGGTGGAACATCTCTTCGATCACGCGCTTGATTTCCGCGACGAGGTCGGAGCGGATTTCCTGGTTGCCGAGTTTGTTCTTGGTCTGCGATTCGAAGATCGGGTCTTTGAGCCGGATGGCGATGGCGCCGATGATGCCTTCGCGCACGTCGTCGCCGTCGAACTTCTTTTTGCTGAACTCGTTGACGGCTTTGAGCAGGCCCTCCTTGAAGGCCGACAGGTGGGTGCCGCCGTCGTTGGTGTACTGGCCGTTGACGAACGAGTAGTAGTCCTCGCTGAAGCGGTTGGTGTGGGTGAAGACCAGTTCCAGGGTCTTGGAGCGGTAGTGGAACGGCTGGTAGAGCTTCTCGAACTGGGCCTCGTCGTGGATCAGGTCCAGCAGGCCGTTCTCGGAGACGATCTTGTTGCCGTTCAAGTCCAGCGTCAGGCCGGCATTGAGGTAGGCGTACATGCGCATGCGGCGCAGCACGTGCTCCTCGCGGAACTGGTATTTCTTGAAGATCTCGGGGTCGGGGGTGAACCGCACGAAGGTGCCGCTGCGCTGGGCCGTGGCGCACTTGCCCATCTTCTGCGAGACGAGGGCGCCTTTTTTGAAGAACGCCTCGGAGTAGTCGCCGTCGCGGAAGGCGCGGACCTCGAAGTCGGTGGAGAGCGCGTTCACGGCTTTGGTGCCGACGCCGTTCATGCCGACGGAGAACTGGAAGACGTCGTCGCTGAACTTGCCGCCCGTGTTGATCTGGGAGACGCACTCGACGACCTTGCCCAGCGGGATGCCGCGGCCGTAGTCGCGGACGGAAACCTCGCCGCTGTTGTAGTTGAGGGATATCTCGACGCGCTTGCCGTAGCCCATGATGAACTCGTCCACGGCGTTGTCGAGAACCTCCTTCAGGAGAATGTAGATGCCGTCCTCGTACTGGCTGCCGTCGCTGGTCCGGCCAATATACATGCCGGTGCGCTTGCGGATGTGCTCGATGGCTGAAAGCGTCTGGATGTGCTTTTCGTCGTACGTGTGTGCTGACATGGCGAGTTTGCGGCGGAGAAGACGTTGGAACAGGGAAAAGCATCAGGCCGGACGGCCTCGCGGCCCGTCCTTGACCCGATCGGGAAAGCGTGTCACTGGCTCGCTCTGGCTACTGTGCGGCGTCCGGTGCGGCCCCATCGGCCTTGCGGCGGATGCTGTTGATGATGACCGGTTCGGCCGGGACGTTCTGATGGCGGCCCGAGAAGCTGGTCGGGGTCTTGGCGATCGCGTCGACCACGTCCATGCCTTCGACCACTTTGCCGAACACGCAGTAGCCATAGCCCGAATCGGTTTTGGCTTTGAAGTCGAGGTGGCTGCCGTTGTCCACCAGGTTGATGAAGAATTGGCTGGTGGCGCTGTCGACGATCATGGTGCGTGCCATGGCCAGCGTGCCTCGCTCGTTGCGCAGCCCGTTGTCGGCCTCGTTCTTGATCGGCGGGTTGGTCTTTTTCTGGATCATGTCGCGGGTGAAGCCTCCGCCCTGGATCATGAACCCGTTGATTACGCGATGGAAGATGGTGGCGTCGTAAAATTTGGCGTCGATGTAGGCGAGCATGTTGCTGACGGTAGCCGGGGCTTTGTCCGCAAACAACTCAGCCGTGATGGCGCCCAAAGTGGTGTCGATGACAATTTGCACGTTTTTAGACTCCTTAGGGGCTGGCGCCTGTAAAGGGATGACCCCTTGTGTGACGTCGGCCTGCACAATACCGGAACACAACAGAAGCGCTGCGAAAATCCCCTTCATGTTCACACCCCTCTTAGCTGTATAACGGGGGGAAGGATACTTCTTTTGGGGCTTGAAATCCAGTCCAAAGATGGCTGGGCGGGAGCACGTTTTTGCGAAACAGGAATTGCAGAAGGGGGTGAAATGTGGCATATTTTGCGTGTGACTGCGAAGGTGCATCGTGCGGGTGTGCCGACGTTAACCGCGAGGGGGCAACCTCATGACAGCCATTTGCGCACGGCAAGACCATAAATCGTTGTACCGCCAGTTGACATCCGGCATGTACGACGCTCTGCTGGTGACCGATCCGAACGGCCATCTCATCGAGATCAACCCTCGGGCCTCGGAGTATTTCATGTGCCAGCCGGAGGAGATCTGGGACAAGCCTGTGGCCACCCTGATTCCCGGCGTGACGGCGCAGATGGTCGGCCGGATCCACAAGGGGTTGGACGACTCCCGGCACATCATGCTGGATGCGAAGTGCCAGCGCCTGGACGGCAGCACGTTTGCGGCGGAGGTCACGATCAGCGTGATCGACCTGATCAACAGCGGCGATTTGGTCTTCACGGTGCGCAACACGGAGCGGCGCCGCAAGCAGTGGCAGTCGCTGAAGAGCAAGGCCAACGCGTTCGACAACGCGCTGAGCGCCTGCTTCGTGTGTGATGCCGACGGTTTGTTCCGCTCGGTCAACCGCGCGTTTTTGACGATGTTCGATCTGCCTGACGAGGTGGCTGTGCTGGGGCGTCCGTTCGAGGCGTTGATGCCGGACGAGCCGTTGCCGAGCCTCTTCGAGCGGGCCTTGGCGGGCGAGAACGTGGTCTACCGCATCGGCGCGGACACCGACACCGAGGAGGTGGCCGAAGTGGAGATCCAGATGGCGCCCGATCGCCACGGCAAGGAGAAGATCTTGGGCGTGGTGGGCTCGGTGCTGCATGTGTGAGATAGGGGTGCCTCTCCCGAGGCGCCCGCGGACGGCGCGAAAGCCGTCTCTATCGGTTTGGGAGCAAGTGAAGTAAAGCGAGAGTTGATGAAAGAGAATCGTCCGGCCCTATTGGCGTATGTCGTGTCCAAGGTTGAATCGGGGCAGTCGCTCCAGGTGTTTCTGTCCGCCAAGCTGTCGGTCTCCAAGCGCGCCGCGAAAAACCTGCTGGATGACCGCTCGGTCTGGGTGAACCGCCGCTGCGTATGGATGACCCACCACATGCTGCGCCAAGGCGACACCGTCGAGGTTCCCGCCGCCAGCAAGCCCAAGGGCGAGGCGGCGCAGAAACCCAAAATACGAGTGCTGGTCGAAGACGAGCACTATCTGGTCGTGGACAAGCCCTCGGGCTTGGTCTCGGTCGGAGAGGGCGGCGCCGAAGAGATTCTGCGCGAACAGACACAGCATCCCTCCCTGAAGGCGGTCCACCGTTTGGACCGCGACACCACAGGCTGCCTGCTGCTGGCCAAGACGGCGGCGGCGTTCGACGCCGCGGTGGCTGTTTTCAAGACCCGACGGGTCTCCAAGTTGTATCAGGCGATCGTGTACGGGCACTTCGACCGCTCGTCGTCCACAGTCGATCAGGAACTGGACGGCGACCGCGCGGTGAGCCACATCCAGCGTGAGGCCGTTTCGAAGGACGCGAGCTTCCTCAAGGTCAAGATCGAGACCGGGCGCACCCACCAGATCCGGCGTCATCTGGCCGCGATCCGCCACCCGGTGCTGGGCGACCGCGAACACGGCGTCAAGTTCGCGCGCGACCCGCGCCTCATGACGGTGCCGCGCCAGATGCTGCACGCCTCGGGCATCGAGATGCCGCACCCGATGCTGTCCGGTAAAACGCTCAAAGCGCACAGCCCGCTGCCGGCCGATTTCCGCCGCTGCCTCAAGCTGTTCGATATGGGGAAGTAGTCCGGTCCGCCCAAGGGCCCGGTTCCGGCCATGCTCAGCATCCGCACAGTTTGGGTCTCGCGTCATGCGGGGGCGTCGCCGGTTTTCGAGGTTTATCCTTCCGCTGTGGCAGAGCCGACGGCGGACGAGGAGCCGTTTTTCATCACGAATGATCCCTTGGCCTTCGAGGGCTTTTTTCCGGCGGGCCAAGGCGGCGTGGCCGATATCCGCGCCGTCTGCGCCTTCGCCTTCCCGCTGAAAGTCGTTGAGCGGGCCGAGCAGCTCTTCGAGGGCGATGCGCCCGGCGCCGAAGCGCTCTGGCGCGTCTGGTCGCGGGCCGAGCAACGGCTGGACACGCTGCCGCTCTGGGCGCTGGAAACCATGGAGCTGCTGCTGCGCGACCTCGACGAGCAGCCGCTCTCCCGTCTGCTCGGCCGCAGCGCCGCTCGGGTCCGTGCCTCAGGCGTGAACTGCGGGAACTGGCTTGACTCGTTCAAGACCGAAGCGTTCCGGGGCGAGCGTCGCGAACTGCCGGCACATGCGGACTGTACGCCGCTCGACGTGGAGCGCGTGGCCGCGCATCTGCTGCCGGGCGGCACGTTCTCGCGGCTGATGCCGGGTTACGAGCCTCGTGCCGGCCAAGTGGAGATGCTGCGGGCCGTGGCGCGAGCCTTCAACGGCGGCCAGCATCTGGTGGTGGAGGCCGGCACGGGCGTGGGCAAGAGCCTGGCGTACCTGATCCCGGCGGCGGCCTGGGCCCGGCTGAACGACGTGCCTGTCGTGGTCAGCACCAACACCCGCAACCTGCAGTCGCAGCTGGTCGAGAAGGATCTGCCGCTGGTGCGCGAGGCCATCCGCACCGACTTCGGCCCGGGCGAGGCGGGCCACCTGCGCGCGGCCCTGCTCAAAGGCCGGTCCAACTATTTCTGCCTGCGCCGTTTGGCGATCCTGCTGGAGCATAGCCAGTATGAGCTGGAGCGTCCCGAGCTGCGCCAGTTCGCCGAGGCCGTGGCGTGGGCGGTTCAGACGCCCGATGGCGACCTGGATTCTTTCGCCGGCGCCGGCCACGCGGATGCGGCCTTTCTCGCGAAGCTCTCCTCGACCGGTGAAGAGTGCCCCGGCCGCGCCTGCCGCTATTACCGCCGCTGCTTTCTCCAGAAGGCGCGGGCGCGCGCCGCTGCGGCGCACGTGGTCATTGCCAACCACGCGCTGGTGTTCTCCGAGTCGCAGATGCCCGGCAGCACGCTGCCGCCCTACGCCCAGATCGTTTTCGACGAGGCGCATAATCTGGAAGAGGCCGCGACGCGGCATCTGTCTACCGAAGCCACGATGGCTCGCTTGAACCAGCTGCTGCGTCGGCTGAGCCGCGGCAAGGGGCGCCGCGCGGGCGGCGTCTTGGAGGTCTTGCGCAACCACCTCGAAAAGGGCGCGATCACGGCCGATGAGGAGACCGCGCGCGAGCTGAGGCGTCAGATCCGCGGCATCAAGGCCGCACTCGACGCGGTGCATGCGGCGGCGCGCCGGCTCTTCGAGACGCTTTTCGGGCTGGTGGCGGAGAGCCGGACCGCCACCCGCTTCCGCTGCCAGGCCTCCGAAGCTTGGGTGGGGGGCGACGCGTCCGCCGGCGAGCCGCTGGCGCTGCGCGAGGTCTACCGCAACGGCTGTTTCGCGCCCTGCGGCTCGGCGTGGGACGAGCCGAGGCTGGCTGAGGACCGGATCGCGCTCAAAGCTGCGATCTCTGAGGCGGCCGGGCTGCTGCTGGCGCTGGCCGAGGCGCTCCGCAAGACCACGGAGGGCGAACTCGCGCTGTACGGCGACCAGGCCGCAAACGTCGAGGGGGCGGCCGCCACGCTGCGGGTCTTCGCGCTGGACGTCGATTTCGTGCTGGCGGCGTCTGACCCGGAGCATGTCTTCTGGGCCGAGCCCGCGGGCCGCGGCGCCGCTGCGGCCGACTTGTACGCGGCCCCGCTCAAGATTGCGGGACAGCTCGCTGAGCTGTTGTACCGGCAGAAATCGTCGGTCGTGTTTTGCTCCGCCACGCTGCGTGTGGGCGGGTCGTTCTCCTACATCGGCAAGCGGCTGGGCATCGATCTGATCGAGCCCGAGCGCGTGACGACCTGTGTGGCGGACAGCCCGTTCAACTATTTGACCCAGTGCGCCGTGCTGGCGCCTTCGTTCCTGCCCGAACCCTCCGGGGCCACGGGCGGCGGCTATGCCGAGCAGCTCAGCGGCCTGATGCTCGACGTGTTCACGCGCACGCGCGGCCGGGCCATGGGGCTGTTCACGAGCTACGAGATGATGAACCAGGTGGCTCGCTTGCTGGAGGAGCCTCTGCGCGAAGCGGGCATCCGCCTGTTGGTTCACGGCGTCAACGGCACGCGTGACCAGATCACGCGGGTGTTCCGTTCTGGCGGCGCGTGTGTCCTGCTGGGCACGCACTCGTTCTGGGAAGGCGTGGATGTGGCGGGCGAGGCTCTGAGCTGCGTGGTGATGGCGCGCCTGCCCTTCGCGGCCGTGGGCGATCCGGTGGTCGAGGCGCGCAGCGAGCAGATCGATCTGGCGGGCGGCAGTTCGTTCCGCGAGTTCGCGCTGCCGCAGGCGGTCATCCGGTTCCGCCAGGGGTTCGGCCGGCTAATCCGCACGCGTTCGGATAAAGGCGTCGTAATTGTTGCGGACCCGCGGATCATCACCAAGAATTACGGAGCCACCTTCAGGAAGAGTCTGCCCTGCCCGCTGCAGGCCGTGGCCAGTCTCTCTGAGCTGCTGGCGCGCGTGGAGACGCTTTTCGCCTAGAAGAGGATGGCGAAGGTGCGCTCGTTGAGCACGGCGGTGAGCGTCGTCAAGTCGGCGACGAGGTTGGCCGATTCGGTGGCGAGGGTGTCGGTCAGCAGGTCGGGTCCGACCCACTTGCGGTACTCTTCCGGCACGGAGACGGAGGCGATGGCCGGAGCCGTGACGGGCTGAGGCTCCCGGTCGCGCAAGCCCCTCGGATAGAGCAGGGCGATGCCGGCGGCCACGGCCAAGCCGGCGGCCAGCCGGAGCAAAGGCCTGACGAAGAGGCGCGGCGACAGCACGGGCGCCGCTGCGCGGGGAAGCCGGCCGACGGCGTCGCAGGCGCGCGCCACGCGGCGTGTGTCGGGGCGTCCGGGAGGGGGCGCGTTCTTCTTCAAGAGCCGCTCCACAGGATCGTCGATATGTGATGCGTGTTTCATCTTCACCTCCCGTTCAATCGTTGCGCCTCTCCTGCCTGGGTGAGCGCCGCTGCCAAGGCCGCGCGGGCGCGGTGCAGCAGAACCCGGACATGCACCGACGTGCGCCGCGTCACGGCGGCGATCTCGGCGGGCTCGAGATCTTCGCCGTACCGCAACCACAGCAGTTCGTACTCCGAAGCCGACAGGCGGGCCTGCGCAAAGGCCCAGACGTCGTTTGCCGCACAAGCGCCCGGCGTGGGCTGCTGCGCCGGCACTTCGGCGGCTTCGTCGAGCGGCACGGTCGGCCGGCGCGCGCGGTGCCAGTTCAACATCACGCGCCGGGCGACCGTAAAGGCCCAAGGCATGAACGGCCGCCCCGAGTCATACGAGGCCGCCGCGCGGAAGATGCGCAGGCAAGCCTCCTGAAACAAATCGTCGCGCTCGGACTCCGGCACGCCCAGTTGCCCGAATAGGCGCATCAGCCGCGGGTCCAGCGCCTCCGCGACGGTGCGGAAGGCCTCGGTTTCACCCGACGCCACCGCCCGCATGGCTAGGCGGAGCGGCGCGTCGCTCTGTTCGGCTGCAGACAGCACGGTGTACGGCTCAAAGCGGTTTGGCGGCCGGTGCCGCGGGGGCGGGAGCGGCGGCGTTCTCCTCCTGTTTCGCCTCGCGGACGCTGATCGCGAGCTCGATCAACTCCTTCGGCAACGTCATTTTCACGCCGACCGTGCGCCCGTTGCAGGCGATCTTGGCCTGTTGCGCCAGCGTCGCCGGCTGCGGAGCTTCAGCCGCGCGCAGCAGGGCAATGGCCTGGATGCCCAACAGGGCCTGCTGGATCTGCAGGGCCGTGGCCTCGCTGGTGGCGGTCACCGAGAGCTCGGCGTCGAGCGTGTCGGCGTTGGGGGTGCGCACGCAGAGGCTGAGGGTCTCGGCCTGCTTGAGCGCTTCAGCTTTCGGAGCCGCTCCGACAATGGCGGAGACGTCGCAGGCCTGCAGCGTCAGCAGGTTCTGCGCGTTGCGGACGATGGCCGCGCTGAGCGGCGAACCGGCTTGGAGCCCGGCTTTCTTGCCGCCCAACACGTCGATCGCGTCGATGAGAGTGGCGCGCGTGTTGGAGATCAGGGCCAGTCCAGGCTTGGCGAAACACAGGCTCTTGGGCTTCTTGTCTTTTTCGTCGATCCAGCTCATGACGGCCACGCCGTTGTGGTTTGTGGATTCGAACCCTTCGGCTGCGGTCAGGATGGTCGTGAGGCGCTGCGTGTCGAAGGTGCCGTAGACATAGGCGACACCGCCCTTCTCGGCGTTTCCGTTGCCGGCGATCACGATGTGCTCGATGTCTTTGAGCAGGTCGACGCCGAAAGCCGCTTTCACGGCGGCCAGCTTGTTTTCGGCGTCTTTGCGTTTCTTGGCGTCGATCTTGTCGGCCAGCGCGTTCATGAGCGGCGACGCGTGGGCGGCTTTGACGTCGACCGAGAGGATCCAGTGCGTCTGGGCCGGAAAATCCTTGAGCTCGGCGGCGCGTGAAGGGACGACCTGCGCGAGGATCAGAAGCGCGGCGGTTGCGGTCAGGCGTTTGAACATCGTGAACTCCAATTCTTTAGGACAAGGCCTTGCGGAGACGCCGCACCGTGCAGCGTCGCTCGCGGGTGTCAATCAACCATACACGGAAAACGTGCCGCGCGTTACAAGTGGGGCGCTAAAAGGGTCTCGCGCGGCGTGCGGTTAGGGGGCCAGCGCTTTGATTTCGACCTTGCGGAAGTCCACGGGGGCGCTCTCGGACTGGAGCGAGATCGTGCCCCCTTCGATCAGCAGGTTGCCGCCGTTGGCGTCGATCAATTTCTTGGCGTCTGCGTCCTTGGGGTCGTACTGCGGCTTGTCATAAGACAACACGGTTTCGCCGTCGATGCGGTGGATGATGGTGCGGCTGCCTCGCGCTTCGATCTCCACGGTCACCCACTGGTCGTTGTGGTAAGTTTTGGATTTCGAGTTCAGGCCGTGCGGGGTGTAGAGCTTGCCTTCGCGCTCTACGTTGGTGCCGGGCGTGCAGAGGTTCGCCGTGGTGCGGCTGCCGGTGCCGAAGCCGCCAAGAAACTGCACTTCGATCGAGACCGGGAAGTCCTGGTCCACCCGCATGGAGGCGGGCGTCTGGCCGTGGATCATCGCGCCGCTGTTGCGCTTGGCCCAGCCGGGCCCGTCAGGCAGCTGCTCGCCCACGAAACGGTACTCCACGCGGAGGAGATAGTTCGTGAAGGGGACGTTGTAGAAGAGGTGTCCGAAACGGTTCTTGAACGCGCCGTCGTAGCCGTCATAGCGGACCTTGATGAGGCCGTCCTCGACGCGGAAAGTGTTCGCGAAATTCTCGCCGGCCGGGTAGCCCTTGATTTTGGGCGTCCAGCCGTCCAGGTTCTTTCCGTTGAAGAGCGCGGTCCAGCCCTCTTCGGCGGAGGCGCTGACTGCGAGGCTGAGGATGAGCGTGCAGAGCGTGGGCAGCAATCTGTTCATGGTTTTCTCCTGGGTGAGTGCATGGCTTGGGCGCGGTTTAGTTGGCAGGAACCAGACGGATGGCGTGGCCGCCATTATCCGCCAGATCCGCCGTGAGCGTGTCGGCCGAGGTGACGCTGCGGCTGGCGCAGGTCACGCGGGTGCGGTCGGAGCCGTCCGGGGCTCCGTCGCTGTAAATCTGCGCGGTGTAGGTCTTGCCGGGGCGCAGGAAGGTCAGCGGGATCGCCAGCGTGCGCCGCTCGAGCGCGTTGATGGTCCCGACGAACCACGTCTCGCCGGTGCGGCGCGCGACCGTGGCGTAGGCTCCAATCTGGCCGTTCAGGACGCGGGTGTCGTCCCAGACCGTAGGCATCTGACGCCAGAAATCCAGCTCGGGGTCGGCCTTGTACTGCTTGGGGTTGTCGTACCAGAAGAGGAACTGCCAAGGGCTGTAGGTGACCACGCCCAGCGCGAGCTGGTGGGCGCGGGTGTTCTTGACGCGGCTGTTGTACCAGCAAGGGGTGTAGTCGCCGGGGCCGCAGAGGTAGCGCGTGAACGGCAAGGCGCAGTTGTGCGGGGCTGCCGGCATCTCTTCGTTGCCGCGGATGCCTTCGACCGTCATCACGTTCGGCCAGGTGCGCTGGTTGCCGGTGAGCCGGTACTCGTCGTGGATGTCGATCATCATGCGGGCCTCGCCGGCTTTGCGGATGGCATCATGCAGCCAGGTGGTCCACTTCTGGTTGCCGACGTTGACGAAGCCATATTTCATGCCGACGATGCCCCACGACGTATAGAGCGGAAGGAGCTCGTCGAGGCGGCGTTCCAGCTCGCGGCGGTTCACGTAGACGATCACGCCCACGCCCTTCTCCTTGCCGTAGCGGATCACCTCTTGCAGGTCAAGGGGGCCTTTTGAACGCTTGGGGTCAAGCGTGACGGTGCGCGCGTCCGAGGCGTCGTCGTACTCGTGGCCGTACCAGCCGGCGTCGAACTCGATGTATTGCAGATTCATGGTCTGGGCGAAGTCGACACAGGCTTTGCCGCCGGTCGTGGTGAGGGAGGTTTCGCGGATGACTTTGCCAGGCTTGAGCCAAGCGGTGTCGGCGATTTTCGAGGGCTCATTCAAGTTCAGGAGCAGGTCGTTCTGCTCCAGAAGCCGGCAAGCGTTGTCGGCCACCATGACGAAACGCCACGGCGTCGCTCCCGGGATCTCCAGCCGGGCCGGCCCGTCGAGCTTGGCCACAAGGGCGTGGGGCGTGCCGGCCAGCGGCGCGAACTTCATGCGGGCAAAGGTGAACAGCCCCGCTTCGCCCAGGGCCACAGCCGGGCCGCCGTCAATTTCCACCGTGAGGGGGCGTTCGGCGCCGTCTTTGAGCGTGCCGAGCGTGGCGGGCTTGTATTCGCCCTGCGCCGAGTAGACCGGCCAGGCGCGGTGGTCGCCGGTGAAAATGAACTCGGTGTTCTCTGTGCGGATTTCAAGCTGGGTGGCCGTCTGCTGCGGGAACACGTAGCGGAACGCGAAGCCCGCGTTGTAGGCGCGGCACTCCAGCGTCCATCTGAGGCCCGAGGACTTCTGCGCGAGCGCGAGCGACAGGGACCGGTAGGCGTCGGTCACCGTCGAGCGCTCGCCGTAGGGCGGCTTCCAGGTCTGGTTGACCTCGCGGCGCGTTTCGCCTTGGGGCGTGAAGCCCGCGCCGAAGGCCGTGCCGTCCGCCAGGGTGAAGCCCAGCTTTGAGGGCAGCAGAAGGGGGGCGCCCTTGTAATCGACCCGGTAGGCGAGGGCTCCGTCAGGACCGAGCTCGAGGGTCGCCCGCACGCGGCCGTCAGGCGACTCGAGCGATTGTGCGGCTGCGGTGCCGCCGAGGGTCAACGCCGCGCAGGCGGCCAGGAACAAACGGATAACGGACATGCTCATCTCCCCTTGAATGTGGTTGTGGCTCAGTATAGACAATCGCCCTCCGCTCTGTCGTCAGAAAATTCTGACGCGCCCGGGGCCGATGGCGGCCAAGCCGAATCGCCCCCGCTGTTTCGGTCCGGCCTCTTTACCCGTTGCGGCACGGCGCCGCCCCGTGGTATTGTCATGACAAAACGCGCGCGGCGCGATGGCTCGCGCGCAAGGCGAATGGGAGACTGAACATGATGCGGATGACGGCGGTGGTGGTTTGGGCGGCCGTGGCTGTGGGCGCTGCGGGTGAAACCGAAATGCGCTGGGCAGATGAGTCGAGGCTGGGGCGACCCTATTCGAAAGACCCCTCTGTGGTGCGTTTCCAGGACCGCTACCTGATGTACTTTTCTCTGCCGCCGTTCGACGCGAAACTTGCTCCGACGAATGCGCCCAAAGGCTGGTCGATCGGCATCGCGGAGAGCAAGGACCTTCTGAACTGGAAAAAGGTCGGCGAGCTGTGGCCCGAGCAGGCTTGCGATCAGAACGGCCTCTGCGCGCCCGGGGCGCTCGTGCTCGAGGGACGCGTGCACCTGTTTTACCAGACCTATGGCAACGGGCCGCGCGACGCGATCTGCCACGCGGTGTCGGCCGACGGCCTCGCCTTCGCGCGCGAGCCCCGCAATCCCGTTTTCCGCCCTCACGGCGCGTGGACTTCGGGGCGGGCGATCGATGCGGAGGCTTTCCCCTTCAACGGCAAGCTGTTGCTCTACTTTGCGACGCGCGATCCCTCGATGACCACGCAGATGGTGGGGGTCGCTTCCGCCGAGCTCTCGTCCGATTTCGGTCCCGATGCCTGGACGCAGCTGAAAGCCGGTCCCGTCCTGAGGCCGGAACGGCCCTGGGAGAAGAAGTGTATCGAGGCGCCCTCTCTGATCCGGCACGGCGACAGGCTCTTTATGTTCTATGCGGGCGGTTACAACAACGAGCCCCAGCAGGTGGGCGTAGCGGTGAGCATGGACGGCGTGACGTGGGAGCGCGTTTCGCCTGAGCCGCTGTTGGCGAACGGCAAGCCGGTTCTTGGAACGTCTCTGAATCGGGCCACCCCGGCGTGTTCGGCGAAGAGGACGGCAAGACCTGGCTGTTTTTCCAAGGCAACAGCGACAAGGGGAAAACCTGGTTGCTTTCGAGGATCGGCGTCACATGGCGCAACGGCGTTCCTGCAATCGGCGAGTGAGGGGCTTCCCGCGGACCGACAAGAGAATACGCGTTGGAGATTGAAAAGCGCCCGACGTTGTCCTACAATTCCCTCAACGTTCGGGAGGGGACATGGCGCAGCGCGTGAAAGTGATCAACTGGCAGCAGCCGATGAAGCAGGTGCTTTTTGCGTGCCTGCCGCTCATGCTGGCATCGGTCTATCTGTTTGGCTGGCGGGTGGCTGTTATGTATCTGCTCGTGGCGGCTGCGGCCTACGCGGCTGAGGCCGCCTTCACCCGCCAGTGGAAGGAGCCGGTCTCCTCCGCGGTCTTGGTCTCAGCGGTGCTCTATACCTTCTCCTTGCCGCCCACGCTGCCGTTTTGGATGGCTGTGCTGGGGATCGTCTTCGGGATCGTCTTCGGCAAGATGGTGTATGGCGGCTTCGGGCGCAACGTGTTCAACCCCGCGCTGACGGGGCGGGCCTTCATCTATGTGAGCTTCGGCAACTATATGACGGCACAGTGGTACCGGCCCTGGACCCGCTTCCCGGCCGGGCTGGCGCATTGGGGGTGGACGGCGGCCGGCGCGCCGCCGGATGTGATCACCACGGCGACACCTGGGACGTTGATCAAGCTGCCTGCCGCCGAGTTGGCGGCCCGCGGCCTGTCGGCGTCGGACCTGTCGTTCATGCCCCTTTTCCTGGGCGACTGCAGCGGCGTGATCGGCGGGACGAGCGCGCTGCTGACGCTGCTGTGCGGCCTCTATCTGCTTTGGAAAAAGGTGGCCAACCACCGCATCGTACTGTCCGGTTTTGCCGGGTATGGGGTCACGCAGACGCTTCTCTGGCAGTCGGGGCTGGGCGCCGCGGTCGACCCGCTGCATGCCGCGGTGGGAGGCAGCGTGGTCATCGGCCTCTTCTTCTACGCAACCGATCCGGTGTCCGCCTCGCAGACAAATCCGGGGCGCTGGATTTACGGGGCTTTCATCGGCGCGATGTCGTCCCTGATCGCGACCTTTTCGGCCTGGCCCGCGGGGACGATGTTCGCGATCCTGCTGGCCAACATGTTCGCTCCGATCATGGACATCGGGATCAGGCGCCTCCAGGCCGGTCCAAGGGGGGCTCCCGCATGAGCTCGCGACGCCAAGAGAGCCTGCGCACAGTGGGCTTCATGACGGCCCTTTCGCTGGTGTCGATCACGAGCGTCTCTGCGCTGCACCTCGCGACGGTCCAGCGGGTCAACCGGAATGCGGACCTGTACCTGCAGCGGGCGGTGATGGAGGTCTCGGGCGTGGCGCTGCCAGCCGATGCGGCGGCCGTCTCGCAGTGGTTTGCGGCGTCTGTGGAGGCCGAGCCCGCCGCGGCGCCCACGCGGTTCCGCATCCGGGATGCGGCGACGCGCGAAACGGTGGCGCTCGCCTTCAAGTGCCGCGGTCGCGGCTTGTGGGGCACGATCACGGCGGTGGTCGGCATGGCGCCTGATGGCCGCACGTTCCGCGAGCTGCGAATCTTGGAACAGAACGAGACGCCCGGCTTGGGGGCGCGCATCGGGGAGCCGTGGTTCATGCGGCAGACCGCGGGCAAGCGCGGGCCGCTCAAACTGGTGCCCGAAGGAACGCGGTCGGCGCAGCCGAACGAAATCGACGCGGTCACGGGCGCGACGATCTCTTCGGCCGCTGTCCGCGACATGCTCAACCGGCTGCCGGAGGAAGCGCCCTTCAAGGAGGCCACGCCATGAACGCCGCAAAGAACTGGAAGCTGTTCAAGGAGAACCTCGGTTCGCAGAACCCGGTGTTCGTCCAGGTGCTGGGCATCTGCTCGACGCTCGCGGTGACGAACGTCGTGAAGAATACGGTCGTGATGTGCCTCGGTTTGATTTTTGTGACCGCGCTGTCCAACCTCTTGGTGTCGCTGTTGCGCGGCGTGATTCCCGCCCGGGTCCGCATGATGGCGGAGGTCCTGATCATCGCCTGCCTGGTCATCATCGTCGACATCTATCTCAAGGCGTTCAACCCCGACATTTCGCGCCAGTTGGGCCCGTATGTCGGCCTGATCATCACCAACTGCATCGTGATGGGCCATGCCGAGGCCGTGGCTCTGACGCAGCCGCCGGCCACCGCGTTCGTGGACGGGCTGGCGGCGGGAATCGGCTACTCCTACGTGCTGCTCGCGATCGCGTGCGTGCGCGAGCTGCTGGGGACCGGAGGGATTTGGGGTTTCAACGTGCTGGGCGGCGCATGGGTGAATTGGGCGATCATGGTGATGGCTCCCGGCGGCTTCTTTGTGCTGGCCGTGTTCATCTGGATCGTCAAGGGCTGCTGGCTGAAACCGGCCCGGAAAGAGAAGGCGTGATATGGAATCGCTCGGTTTTTTCGCGATCTTGTTCTCTGCCGTTTTCACGAACAACATCCTGCTGACGAACTATCTGGGCATGTGCTCGTTCCTCGGGTGCTCGCGTGAGCTCAAAACCTCGTTCGGCTTGGGAATGGCCGTCATCTTCGTGATGGCCGCGACCAGCGTGCTGAACTGGCTGGTCTACACCTACGTGCTGGTGCCGCTGGATCTGGACTACCTGCGCTTCATCGTCTTCATCGTGGTGATCGCGGCCTTCACGCAGTTGGTCGAAATGATCATCGAGCGGGTTTCCGAGGCGCTCTATCTTTCGCTCGGCCTGTTTCTGCCGCTGATCGCGGTCAACTGCGCGATTCTCGGCGCAAGCCTCTTCATGGTGATCCGGCAGTACACGTTCTGGCAGACCTTCGGCTACGGTCTCGGTGCGGGCGTGGGCTGGGGCCTGGCGATCCTGGCGATGGCGGGGATCCGGCAGCGGCTGGCGCAGCGCTCGCGGGTGCCGGCCGGGCTGGAGGGCCCCGGCATCGCCCTGATCATCGCCGGCACGATGGCGCTGGCGTTCATGGGATTCAACGGGATGGTCAGCCTCAATTAGTCATGACGGCACTCCTCATAGCAATCGGCGTAATCTGCGCGATCAACCTGGTCCTGACGGTGCTGCTGCTCCTCGCGGACGCGACGATCGCCAATTATGGCTCGTGCACGGTCACGGTGAACGGAGAGAAGCGCCTGACGGTGGAGGGGGGACGCTCGCTGCTGGCTTCGCTGAAGCAGGAGCAGATCTTCATCCCGTCGGCCTGCGGCGGGCGCGGGTCCTGCGGCCTGTGCAAGGTCGTCGTGCTTGACGGCGCCGGCCCCCTGTTGCCGACCGAGCTGCCGTGGCTCTCGCCGGAGGAGCAACGGACGCAGGTCCGGCTGGCCTGCCAGGTGAAGGTCAAGCGCGACCTGCAGATCCGCATTCCGGAAGCTCTGTTCAGCGTGCGGCAGTACCAGACGGAGGTGAGCGGCCTGGTCGACCTGACGCACGACATCAAACAGGTGACCCTCAAGCTGATTGAGCCGCGGGAGATCACCTTCGTCGCCGGACAGTACATCCAGCTTGAAGTGCCGCCATATGCTCTGACCGACGAGCCGGTTTACCGCGCCTACTCGGTGTCTTCTGCAGCGGCGCAGAAGGACGCCGTCGAACTGGAGATCCGCTATGTGCCGAACGGCATCTGCACGACCTATGTCCACCGGCACCTCAAAGTGGGGGATCGGGTGACGATCAACGGCCCCTACGGCGAGTTCCGGCTGCGCGAATCGGAGCGCGAGATGATCTGCATCGCGGGAGGGTCCGGCATGGCGCCCATCAAGTCGATCTTGCTGGAGATGGCGCGGACGCGCAACCCGCGCAAATGCCGCTACTTCTTCGGCGCGCGCGCCCGGCGCGACCTCTTCCTGCTGGACGAGATGCGGGAGCTGGAGCAGGCTCTCCCCGATTTCCGATTCATTCCGGCTCTGTCGGCCCCGGACGAGGAGGACGCGTGGGAGGGCGAGCGAGGGCTGATCACGGAGGTGGTTGCCAGACACGTGGACGACGCGTCGCAGGCTGAGGCCTATCTCTGCGGCAGCCCCTTGATGATCGACGCGTGTGTGAAGGTCTTGCGTGAGAAGGGAATTCCCGAGGAGCGCATTTTCTACGACAAATTCGCCTAAGGGGACGGAGATGAAACAAAGCCTGCATGACGACCAGATTCAGTCGCAGATGCTGCCTGGCGTGCTCACGCGCGACGGCATGCTCGGCGAGGACCGCCGCAAGCTCCGCGACATTCTTGAGGCCGACGATGCGGCGGTCAGGCGACTGGGCCTCACGCATGCGCGCATCGCGGCCCGGATGCGTGAGCTGCGCGACGTCGGCGCCGCCGGGCTGGGCCAGGCGCTCGACGTGCTGGACCATTTCGAGGTCAGGGTGGACAGCGCGCGCGGCGGGCTGCCCTGTCCGTTTCTGCACGAAGGGCTGTTCGCGAAGGAGTATGTCGAAGTGTTGAACCGTCGAAGCGGGGAGCGTTTGACCTTCACGGAGCTGAACATCCACATGATCGAGGCGCACGGCTTCTATGAGGGCGTCGGATCCTTCTTCCGTCAAGACCCGCAGGCGCTGGCCCGCGTGCTGGAGATTCAGGCCTGAGGTTCCGGCCCGCGCGAGCGCGCGGGCCGCTTGAGCCGCTACGTCGAGGTCTGCTGCGCCAGCCACGCGCTCACCGCACTGCGGAAGGTCTTCTTCGCTTGGCTGAGAGGCTCTTTGATCGTGCAGCCTGCGGCGCGGGCATGGCCGCCGCCGCCGAACTGCTTGGCCAGCACGGTCGCGTCGAGCGGGGCGCGCGTGCGGATGCTCACCCGCGTTTCAGCGTTGTCGTCGCTGCCGTAGTAGAAGAGGGCGACGCGGTTCCCGATCAGGCTGCGGGGGATTTCAATGACGTCCTCGGCATCGGCTTTGGTGCCGCCGGTCTCCTCGAAGTCCTGTCCCGTCAGCGTCACGGAGGCGACCGCGTTGTCATCTGAGACGGTCAGCGTGCGGAAGGCGCGCCGCTTGAGCTCCACCGACACGCGGCTGAAGGAGCAGTAGAGCTTGTCGTTAATGAAGGCGGTTCTGACGCCGTAACGCAACAGGTCCGCGCCACAGCGGAGCGTGGCGGAGGTGGTCTGGTCGTACGCGAAACGGCCCGAGTCGGTGATGACCGCGACCCACAGCGCCTCGGCGGAGATGGCGTCGAGCTTCCAGCCGGCCTTGCGCGCGAGGCGCCAGAGCATCTCGCCGGTTGAAGAGACGTGCCCGTCGATCCAGTTTAGCTCGCCGAACAGGGTGTTGGTGCGGTGGTGGTCGATGTTGATGAAGGGGATCTTGCCCATGAGGGGCTGCACCTGTTCGGGGAGGCGCTCGAACGAGCCGCAGTCGAGGGAGATCACCAGGTCGAACCGCTTCTTCGCCACGTGGTCCGGAGGCAGGAGCTTTTCGACGCCCGCCAGAAACGAAGGGCTGCCGAGCCCGTCGCGGTCGGCCGTGGCCACGGCCTTGATCCCTGCGCGGTTGAGCAGATGCGCGAGCGCGATCATGCATCCCAGCGAATCGCCGTCTGGCCGGACATGTCCGGTGATCAGAATGCTCGAGGCCTGCGTGATGGCGGCGAGCAGTTCGGCGGGCTTGGCGCGTCTGTGTTGTGCGGTCTGCTTCTTCATGCGGGCGTTCAGCGGATTTGTCCGTTGCCGGAAACGATGTACTTGTAGGTGGTCAGCTCCTCCAGGCCCATCGGTCCGCGGGCGTGGAGCTTGTCGGTGCTGATGCCCATCTCGGCGCCCATCCCGAACTCGCCGCCGTCGGTGAAGCGGGTCGAGGCGTTCACGTAGACGGCCGCCGAATCGACCTCCTTCAGGAACTTCTTGGCGTTGCGCGCGTCGGAGGTGACGATCGCATCCGAGTGGTGCGAGCCGTAGGTGTTGATGTGCGTGATGGCGCTCTTGAGGTCTTTGACGACTCGCACGGACAGGATCAGGTCGAGGTATTCGGTCGACCAGTCCTCCACGGTGGCGGCCGCGCAGGCCGGCAGGAGTGCGCGCGTCGCGTTGCAGCCGCGCAGTTCCAGGTGGCGCCGGGCCGCCATTTCGCCGAGCATCGGCAGGAAGGCGGCCGCGACGTCTTGGTGCACCAGCAGGGTTTCCATCGCGTTGCAGACGCCGGGCCTCTGGCACTTGGCGTTCTCTACGATCGCGAGGGCCTTGTCCAGCTCGGCCGTGGCATCCACGAAAACGTGGCACACGCCCTTGTAATGCTTCAGCACCGGGACGCGCGCGTTTTCGACCACCGCGCGGATCAGCGATTCGCCGCCGCGCGGGATCACGACGTCCACGCGGTCGTCCAGCTGCACCAGCTCTCGGACGGCCTCGCGGTCGGTGGTTTCGATCAGCTGCAGGGCGGCTTTGGGCAGCCCTGCGCTGAGGCCGCCTTCCTGCAGGGCCTTGGCGATCGCGAGGTTGGAGTGGATCGCCTCTTTGCCGCCGCGCAGAATGACGGCGTTGGAGGTCTTGATGCACAGGACGGCCGCGTCGGCGGTGACATTCGGGCGCGACTCGTAAATGATGGCGATGACGCCCAGCGGCACACGGCGCTTCTCGATCATCAGGCCGTTGGGGCGCGCGCGCTTCCAGATCTTTTTCCCGACGGGGTCGGGCAGCAAAGCCACTTCCCGAATGCCCTTGACCATGGCGTCGATGCGGGCGTCCGTCAGGGTCAGCCGATCGAGCATGGCCGAAGAGAGCCCGGCGGCCCGGGCTTGGGCCAGGTCCTGGGCGTTGGCCTCTTGGATAAGGCCGCGCTGCTGGTCGACGGCGTCGGCCATGGCGTTCAGAATGGCATTTTTCCGGGCGGTGGAAAGATTCACCATTTTGCGCGAGGCCGCGAGGGCCTGGTCGCCGATCTTCCGGAGGGTGTCGTGAAGCGTCATAGTCAGGAATCGTTGGCTGGTGGAGTTAGGGTTGAGGGCGCTGGGGGGCGGGGCGCCCTTTCCGGTGCCCCGCGCCTCGCGGTCAGAGGGCGCTGCTCAGGATCAGGGTGCCCGTGTCGTGGCCGGCCACGACATTCGTCAGCACCTTCTTGTCTCGCCCGCAGGCGATGACGACGCCGCATCCGGCCTTGACCGCGATCTGCGCGGCGCGCAGCTTCGAGTCCATGCCGCCTTTCGAAAGGCCGTTGGCGTCTGTCGGGTTGACGAGCGCGAAGGCCTCGTTCAGGTTCTCGATGCAGGGCACGCGTTTGCCCTGCGCGTCGAGCACGCCGTCGACCGTGCTGAGGATCACGAGGGTGTCCGCACGCACGAGCTTGACGACGAGCGCCGCGAGATAGTCGTTGTCGCCGAGCGATAGGTCGGCTTTGAGCTCCTCGTCGGCCACCACGTCGTTCTCGTTGATGATCGGGATCACGTTGTGGCGGATCATGTGCTCCATGGTCCGCTTGGCGTTGGCGAAACGGATGCGGTGCTGGAAATCGGCGTGCGTCAGGAGCACTTGGCCGATGGTGATCTTCTCCGCGCCGAAAAGGTCTTCGTAGTGCGCCATCAGCCGCGCCTGGCCGACGGCGGCGCACATCTGGAGGTCCGGCACCGCTGTCGGACGGGCTTTCATGCCGAGCGCCTCGACGCCCGCGCCGACGGCGCCGGAGGAGACGATCAGGATCTCGTAGCCCTTGCGGTGCAACTCGGCGACCTGCTTGACGAGGCTCTTGAGCGGCTGCATGTCGGGCCGGCCCGATTTCTGCGCGATGACGCGGGTTCCGATTTTGACGACCAGGCGCCGGGCTTCCGGCAGAAATTCACGGTAGCGGTGTTCGACGTTCATACGATACACGGGTTACGGGTTACAGGTTACGGGTTCTGATACAAACACGTTTCAGTTTAGTGGATGTCGGCAAGGAAAGCAAGCGGACTGCGCCAACGCCCGAGGGCGTTTTGGACGAAAAAGGCCGGAGCTTTCGCCCCGGCCTTTCCGCTGTTCGCTTGCCGCGTCTGTCGGCTTAGGAGGCGCCGAGCTGGAAGCGGACGAAACGCTTGATCGTGATCGCGTCGCCGGTGGCTTTCTCGCAGGCTTTCACCACGTCGGTGATCGTCTGTTTGGGCTCCTTGACGAACGGCTGGTTGATCAGGCAGACGTCGGAGAAGTACTTGTTGACGATGCCCTTGAGCGCGTTCTCCACGATGTTGGCGGGCTTGCCTTTGAAGCGGTCGCTGTTGCGGGCGATTTCCTTCTCGGTCTCGATCGCTTCCGCCGGAACCTCTTCCGAGGTCAGGTAGCGGGGCGCCGCCGCCGCGATCTGAAGCGTCAGATCGTGCACCAGCTCGTTGAAGGCGGGGTTGGCGGCCGTCTCAGCCTTGCCGCAGCCCACCTCGATCAGCACGCCGACCTTGCCGCCCATGTGGATGTAGGAGGCGACCTCGCCGTTACCACTCAGCACGAAGCGGGCGGTGCGGCGGATCTTGACGTTCTCGCCGGTCTGCGAGACGATCGTCATCAGCTCGTCCTTCATCACGTCGGCGAGGTCTTCGGCGCCCTTGAGCACATTGCGCGTCACGGCGTCGGCGAAATTCTTGAAGTTGTCGGTCTTGGCAACGAAGTCGGTCTCGGTGTTGACTTCGGCCATGCCGATGGTCTTGCCGTCCTCGGCCGAGATCGCCTTGATGATGCCCTCTTTAGACTCCTTGTCGGCGCGCTTGACTTGGATCGCGAGGCCTTTCTCGCGCAGGATTTTGATGGCGGCGTCCATGTCGCCGTTGGTGTCGATGAGCGCCTTCTTACAATCCATCATGCCGGCGTTGGTGCGCTGGCGGAGATCGTTGATTGCTGCAACTGTGATGTCTGCCATGGTGGGATTCCTTTGAAAACGGGGTGAACGGAGGTCCGGCGGGGCGGCCCTCGCCGTCCCGCCGGAGGATCCATCGTTATTCCGCGGCAGCGGCTTCGGCGGCAGGAGCCTCCTCGGCCGGGGCGGTCTCGACGGCGGCGGCTTTGGCGTCGACCGCGTCCTTGGCGGCCTTGGCGGCGCGCTTGCGGGTCTCGGTCAGCTTGGCCTTGGCCTTGTCGGCGCCCTCGACGGCGTCCTTGCGGGCCTTGCGGGCGGCGCGGTCCTGCGCCTCCTGGCTGGCCTGCTCGGCATCCTTCTGCCGCTGGCGCTCGGTGGCGATGCGGCCGTACTCGTCGGCAGCGGACTTGATGACGTTTGCGAAGGCGTCGGCGATCATCTTGATGCCGCGGACGGCGTCGTCGTTGCCGGGGATCACGTGCTCGACGGGATCGGGGTCCGCGTTGGTGTCGACAATGGCGACGACCGGGATGCCCAGACGGGTCGCTTCCTTGACGGCGTTCTGCTCGCGGCAGATGTCGACGATGAAGAGCGCGCCCGGCTTGCTGTCCATGTCCGCGACGCCGCTCAGGTTCTTCTGGAGCTTGTCGAGCTCGCGGCGCAGGCTGGAGGCCTCTTTCTTGTGGACGGAGAGCACGCCGTTGTTGTTGCGGCCCATGGCTTCGATCTGGCGCATGCGCTTGACGCTCTTGCGGATCGTCTGGTTGTTGGTCAGCGTGCCGCCCAGCCAGCGCTCGGTCATATAGAACTGGTCACACGCGACGGCCGCCTCTTTGACGACTTCTTGGGCCTGCTTCTTGGTGGCCACGAACAGGATCTTCTTGCCGCTCAGCGCGATGTCGCGCAGGAAGGCGGCGGCCTCGTCGATGAGCGTCACGGTCTGGGTCAGATCGATGATGTGGATCCCGTTACGCTTGTCGAAAATGTAGCGCTTCATCTTGGGGTTCCAGCGCTTGGTCTGGTGGCCGAAGTGCAGGCCCGCGTCCAGCAGGTCCTTGAGGGTGAGCCCGGTGAGGCTCGAGACAGGCATTTCCATGGTTGGTCTTTCTAACGCTATGGACGTCGGGCAGGCCTGCGCAGCGGCCGTTTTTCGCCTGCTGCGAGTCGAGCTCCGGAACATCCGGGGTTAATCCGCTTTGACGGGCCGGTCCTGTACCGGACACGTCTTCGCTTCCGCGCGGGGGAGCCACTCGGCAGTCCGCGCTGGTTTGTGAGCCACATAAAATAGCGGTTTTGCCGGAGAATGACAAGGGGGCACGCGAAAATTGTGGCGGCTCGCGCTTTTAACCCTAGTTTTTCCGTGTAGGCAATGCGCGGTCAAACTGCTACAGTACGCACGCTGTTGAGAGGCTGAAAACGATGAAAAAAAGCGGTTTGTTGAGCGCGGTTGCCGGGGTGGGCCTTCTGGGCGGTCTGTTGGTCGTCGTCTGCATGTCGGTCGTCTTCTGGCCGGTCCTGCCCAAATACGTGGGGCTGGTCGCCGGCGATGCCATGCCTTTTTTCGCATACCCGTGGCGCACGTTGCAGATCGAGGAGTTGCTGGCCTCCGGCTCGTTCACGCCGCACGCGCTGTACCGGATTCTGCTGGACCCTCTGTGGATGCATGAGCTGACCTTCATCGTCGATTCGCTCGTCTTGATGGCGGCCGGCATGTATTATTTGCGCGCGCGAGGGGCGCATCCGCTGGCGGCCTTGTGCGGCGGGCTGGCGCTGGGGTTCAGCGGGTATACCTTCACGCTGTTCAGCGCGGGGCACCGCGGCTACTTCCACATGTTCTCGTGCGCGGTGTGGGCGTTCGGGCTGATCGCGCGCGGGTTCGAGACCCGCAGGCTTTTTTACTTTGCCATGCTGGGCATGGTGTTCGCCTGGGGGGTGCCCTATCAGCCGGACGTCCTTTTGCTGGTCGGCGCCTTGGCTGCGGCCTATGCGCTGTGGATGACGTTCCGCGGCACCGCTCACGACGCGCATCCGACGGAAGGGGGCGCGCGCGGCGTGTTGAGGCGGACCCTCGCCGTGTGGCCGCGTTTTCTCGTTTCTCTGGTTTTCATGGTGCTGGCCGGCTTCGGCGGCATCCGCGGCGCTGTGACGACCCAGATCGCCAACCGCGATGCGCAGATCGCGAGCGTGACGGGCAAGACTAGCGATGCGGCTGCGCCGTCGCGCGAAAAGACCGCGGCCGAGAAGCGCGAGCGCTGGCTCTTTGCGACAAACTGGAGCCTGCCGCCCGAGGACGTGCTGGAGTTCGTCGTGCCCGGCGTGTTCGGCAACGAGTCGATGCAGGGGGCCTATCCGTATTGGGGCCGTTTGGGGCGGCCGGACGACAGCGTCTTTCAGCGCGGCCGCATGATGCCCAACTATCGGCAGCACACCGTGTATCTCGGCGTGATCCCTGTCCTGCTGGCCCTTCTGGCGGTCGTGGGCGCGTGGCGCGCCCGTCGCGCGCGACCTTCGGCACCCTTGACGTCGGCCTCCGATTTCAGGGGCCCGGTCTCGGATGTGCCTTTCTGGTGCGGGGTCTGGATCGTCTGCCTCATCCTGGCGATGGGGCGTTACACGCCGCTCTATCAGGCGTTCTACGCGATCCCGTACATGGATTACATCCGGGCCCCGGTCAAGTTTCTGCACTTGGTTGAGATCGCGACGGCCTTCTTGGCCGGGTTCGGGCTCGACTTCTTGCTGCGTGCGGAACGGGGCGACGCGCGCAAGCTCTTGCTGCGCGTCAGCCTCGTTGCCGCGCTTCTGCTGGGCGTCGCCGCCCTGGTGGCTCTCGTGGCCCGTGCGGCGATTGTCGGGCACATCGTTGCCTTGGGCCTGGGGCAGGCGGCTGAGGGGCTGGGGCGGTATACGCTCGCCAATGGGCTGCGCGCGTTGGCTGTCGCGAGCGGCGTGGCGTGCGGCGCATATGTGACGGTGCGGCGTCCGGGCCGGCGATCGGCGCTGGCGGTCGGCTGCTGCCTGGTGGCCGGGGTGGCGCTGGATCAGGCGGTTGTGGCGCGGCGGTATGTCAAGGCGCTTGACCTGGAGCCGTTCTACCGCGAGAACGCCGTCGTCAAGGCGGTCAGGAAAGAGGTCGGAGCCCGCCCCTCGGCGCTGGTGAATTACGCCACGCAGAACACCTGGCAAGACTGGTTCACATTTTCGATGTCGGCCAACGGCATCCGGAACCTCACGCCTGTGGCCGAAGAGCGGGGCACGCCTTACGGAGCCGTGTTTGCGGCCCTGCAGGATGATCCCGTGAGGCTGTGGCAGGTGCTGCGTGCGGAGTTTGTGGTCGTGCCCCGCAAGAGCGCCGAGAGCTTGATGAGGGCCGGCGCCCTGCGTCCTGTCTTGGACTTCGACCTGGCGTCCGGCTCGGTCCGGCAGGCGCTCCAGCCCGATGAGAAGACACTGACGCTGGCCCGCGTGCGCGACGCGGCTCCTGGTCCGGTCTTCGTGACGGATTGGCAAGGCGACGTGCCGGTCGACAAGCAGGTGGAGGCTTTGGCCCGCGGCCGGCGCATGGTCTCCGATGCGCCCGCCGCCGCGGGTCCCGCTGCGGAGGGCGCCGAGCGTGCGGCGCAGGTGCTTTCGCGCCGGGGGGTCGCGGGATCCTTGGCGACGCGGATCCGGACGCAGTCTTCCGGCGCCGGGCTGCTCGTGTTCGACGACCGGGTGACGGAGAAACTCGACCTGCGGGTCGACGGCGTGCGCGCGCCGCTTTACACGTCGGACGGCGTCTGGGCGACGGCGCACGTGCCTGCGGGAACGCATGAGGTCGTGCTGCGGCGCGCAGGCGCTTGCGGAGGACTGCTGGTCTTGAGCGTCGCGGTCGCGCTGCTTCTGTTTGCGTGGGGCGGCTGTGTGATGGTCTTCGGGTGGAAGGACCTGCACGCCGGAGTGGCGGCATGACCTCTTTGATGAACAGAGTCCGATTGTGGATGGGGCCGCTCTGGTGGTATTCGGCGGTGATGTTCTGTGTGCAGCGGTTCGGCGACGTCATCAATCTGTATACCGGGCTCTGGCTCGTGCCGCAGTGGGTGCCGCAGTCCCAGCTGGGGGCCGTTCTCCCGTTGAGTCAGATCGGCGGTCTTTTGGGGTTGCCGCTGGCGATTCTGCTGATGCCGTTCACGAAGTTTCTGAACGCGTTTGAGGCGCGACAAGAATACGGCAAGGTCAAGGCTCTGCTCTGCGACGCGCTGGTGCTGACAACGCTCTCCTCCGTCGTGATCGCTGGGTATACCTGGTATTCCGCTCCTTTTGTTTTCGAACGCCTGCGCATTGGAGGCGGAGCCTTGGTCTGGCTGTTGAGCGGCATTGCCGTCACCTCCGCGTTTCTTCCGATGCTGAACAACGCGTTGCAGGCTTTGAAAAGGTTCAGGTGTTTGAGCGCCGTCGGCCTGGCTTCTGCGCCGGTGCGGCTGGTGTTTCTCGTTTTGCTCCTGCCGTTTTGGGGATTGCTTGGTTTCTTTTCTGCGCAGTTTCTTTTCAACGTGACGACGTTGGCGGTTTCACTCTGGGGGTTGTCCGGAGTGCTCTCGCACAAAGTGAAACGTGTGTCGTACTGGGGGCATTGGCGCGAGATTCTGAAGTATTCGCTGCCCGTGGCTGTTCTCATGTGCATTAATAGTTTGGGAGCAGCCGTTCAGCTGCTTGTGATCAGACAGCGATTGCCGGATGTGGAATCGGCGGCGTATTATTTCTGTTCCCGGTTCTCTGAAATTCCGAATGTTTTGTGGTCGGCGGTGGCCGTTGCGTTCTTCCCGCTCGTTTCGGAGGCTTTTGAAAAAGGCAAAGACACACGGACAATTTTATTGCAGGTTTTACTCTTTACGGTGGGCGGGGGGGCTTTGGTGGCGGTCGCTCTGGGCATCAGCATTGGCTGGCTTTTTGGTGCGGTTGCACGGTGGCACGATTATGTTCCCTATGCCTATCTGGTCGGTTGGATGGCGATGACGAATGTGTTTCGGGTGGCTTTCGCTTGCTATTCCACCCATGAAATGGCATGCCGCCGGTTCTCGTTTATGTTTTATTACGCTCCAGTGGCTTTACTTGAGGTTTTAAGCTTGATCTCGTTGACAGGTTACGGATTCTTCTATCCCTATTTACCGGCGGCTTGGGTCGACTGGATGGCCTCTCTGCGTGCGGCGCGGTTGTCATTCATTGTTGGGACGATGTTCTCCGTTAGTTTGTGTGTTTTCCTGATGCTTCTTTGTCATCTCGGTATCGGCAGGAAGAAGCGAGCAAAGGAATGACCTTGTCTGTAACGCAGAGACGTGCTCGACGTTGTCTCTGCCGTACAGTTGCTGCGCCTCGGCTAGGTCCGAAGCACGTTCGGCTCAGAGACAGTCGATGCCGCACGAGGCGCAGGTGTCCGCGCAGCTGCAGACGCCTGCGCCTTTCACGAGCATCTGCCGCAGGCTCGGGTCGATCAGGTCTTCGTCGTGGAACACTTCGTCCCAAGGCACCGGCAGCGACTTGCCGTAAATCCGTCCGGCGATGTACTTGTCGATGAAGCGGCGGTTTTCTGCGATCAGGCAGGTGTTGATGTGCTTGCCGAAAAACTTGATGTTCATGCCCCGGGCGATGATGTCTTTGAGCGGCTCTTTGAAAATGTTGCCGATTGAGAGGTGCATGTAAGGGCAGGGCAGCACGTCGCCATACTGTGTGATCGAGATCATGCGCTTGACCGCGATACATCCCAAGTCTAGGCCATAAGACGGCGTGAGATGCGTGAAAACGGCGTATTTTTTCTCAAGGTCGCGCATGTAAGCCATGTCGTCCTTGTCCACTAGTGCGTCGTAGTTGCCCTCCCAGGCCCCCACCGGTTTGGCGTAGGTGACGAAAGTGCCGACGCCTTTGGACTTGGCGAACTCCAAGTAGTCGATAAACTCCTGCGTCCGGATGCGCTGCTTGGTGACGACCGTCGAAAGAATGATGTTGAGGCCGGCGTTCAGGCAGGCGTCGATCGCGCGCATGCAGCGGTCGAACGAGCCGGGGGCGTGGCGGAAGTCGTCGTGCTCTTTGGCGTCCAGGCTGTCGAGGCTGAGCTGGATCTTGTCGACGCCGATCGCTTTCAGGTGTTTGGCCTTCTTGTCGTCGAGCAGCCAGCCGTTGGAATCTGAGGTGATGTAGAACTTCTGCGGGTCGATGGCCGCGACCAGTTCGTCGAAGTCTGGGAAAACCAGCGGCTCGCCGCCTGTGATCACGATGTTGGCGAGGCCCATCTCGTCGGCTTGACGCGAAAGCTCTTTGACGTCGGCAATGGTGAACGAGTGCGCATTCTTTTTGCCTTGGAAGCCCTTGATCGAACAGTGCTCGCACTTGAAATTGCAGCGGTAGTTGTACTGGAACTGAATGATCGCGATGCTTTCTCCGCGTTTCGCCTTGTCGGAAAATTGTTGGATCTTCTCATAGACGTGCGGCTTTTCGCGCCGAAGTTGCTCGCGCTTGGCGGTTTCGGCCGGCTTTAGTTCTGCTTGCGGGATATCGTTCATGATTCATTCCTTCCATCGGTCCGGTTAGACCGCTTCAAAAATGGATTTCAAAAAATAGCACAAGAGGGGATGACAACTCAATGCCTGCCTATTAGTGGTGTTTTGGCGCGAACTTTTCGGCTAGTTGGCAAATGTCAAAAATATGCAGGACATTCGCGTACTTCTGTCGTATGTTGCAGTCGATCTGGCTGTAATAAACTGGAATGGCGACAATGACCACTGAGATGTTCTCTGATCGAATCACGTCGGGGTCAAAAATCTTCTTGCCGTACAGGTCCATCATGCGTTTTGTGGCCGAAATGTCTACGGGGTAGACGTTCGGCCCGCGCAAGACGGACGAGTGCTTGAAGAGGTCTGCGGTATGGTAATTGATGCCCCATACGGCCACCTTGTCGTGGCTTTCGATCAGCCCTGCAATGTTGTCATCGATGCTCTGGCGAATCTCGTCAGGCAAAATAATGTTGTATCGCTGGCCGCATTTCTGGCACCCGAGAAAATTCGTGGTGAACAGTTTGATGTTATCCCAGCGGCTTGTGTGGCGGCAGGCGGTACAGGTGCCAGAAACGCTGATACGACCCATTTTTGCGTCGATCTCATTGACTTCGACCGTCGACATCACTTTGGCCAGCGTCATCGGCGCCTCCATTACGTTGCGAACCAAGATCGCATACTGCGACTCGGTCAGGCTGGAGACGTTGATCTGAGGACAACCGTCCTTCAAAAATTGGACCTTGTCTTTGATTATGCCCTTCTCACAGGCGTACTGGTATAGGTAGGAGCCGGGGTAGACGGTGATCAGATTGAGGTTGATCTTGTACTCCGCGTGCGCGCGCCACCAACTGAGTGTGTTGTTGGCCGTCTCCCAGGTCTCAGCAATATCGCCGAAGATAAACGCACCCTCCATGGAAATTCCGGCGTCGTAGACCATTTTCAACGTGCTATCGATCTGCTCGACGGTGGTGTTTTTCCGCATGCTTTTCAGCACACGGTTGTCTGCGCTCTCGAGTCCGAATGACATCACGTCGCAGCCGCCTTCCTTAAGAGTCGACAATAGCTCTGGTGTCATGCAGTCAACTCGGAACTGGGCCCACCAGCGAACGTGATACTGCTTGATACGATTACAAAACTCTTTAACACGCTCTATGTTGTTCGAAAAGAGTTCGTCGGCCAGACAGATGTAGTGGATGTCGTACTTCTTCACCATGTAGTCGAGTTCCGCGAAGAAGTTGTCGAGCGTTCGCTGCCGGTATTTACGGCCGACCGTGTGGAAGCAGAACGTACAGTTGTAGGGGCATGAACGGCTCGCAATCATGAAGACCGTGTTTTTACGGTTGAGTCCGCTGATGCTGGGTGAGGAGTCAAAGAACTTCTTGAGGTCGAATCCTTCGTAGTCGGGCCAGGCGAGCCCGTTAATGTCGCCGATTTCCTTGCGAGTGGGAGTGTCGTGCCACGAACCGGAAGGACTACGGAAGATCAGTCCTTTAACGTCGCGTAGGTCTCCCCCAACCTCTAACGTGTGGACGAGCTCAACGGCGGTGATTTCGCCTTCGCCGATAATGCCGTAATCGGCATACTCCAGTGCTGTCATGGCCGGCTCTGGGTCGCTTGTGATAATGCCTCCTCCGACTATGGTTATAACCGAGGGCTTGGCAATCTTGCAACTCTCGATAACTTTACGGATGGTGCTGTATTGGAAAGAAAGCCCCCCTGTTGCAACCACGTCGATCGCGCGTGTCTGAATCTCGTCGCTAAGGATGTCTTCAATCAAGCCCTCCCTGTGATTTAGATTGATGGTGGCCACGTTGAATCCTGCAGCCTTTAACGCCGCAGAAACATAGGCGATGCCGAGGGGAAAAGAGTAGCCGTCGCCGATGTTCTGCACTAAACGTGGCATGACCAGAAGCAAGTTGAGCTTTTTGACCATCGTGCTATTGCTTGGGGATGTCATAAGGTGCTTTCCTTTGTTTGTGGTCAAGGGTAGATGTGTTCCAGACCATCTTCTCGTAGAACGGCAATTTCAAGCTGTGCGCTGAAGTCGCGTCGGAGCGTGCGCACGACCTCATCCGAATAAGCTGCGGCCATGACGATCACAGCCGAGACAGGCGAGGAAACAAGCGTTGCGGGCGCGACAATCGGCACGTGCGTCGCGGGCGTGAACTTGCTTTGTTTGAAAGGCGCGGAATCGACGACATACCTGATCTTTTCGCCCAGATCGGCGAGCGCCAGCATGGCGAGCGCTTGGTGGCCTGCGCCCCAAACCGCTACTCCTCCCTCGCCGCAGTCCTCGACGAAAGCGTGAAGCTCGCGGCGGAGCCGCGCGCGCTGCTCGCCGAAGCAGCTGAGGTCGATCCCGCCACGCTTACGTACCGTCGCCGAAAGGATGTAGTCGTGCCAAACCGGGCGACAGTCGAGCACGTCAAAGCCGTTCAAGCGGAGCGCGTTCGTCAACGTGTCAGTCGTAAAATACAAGAGGTGATCGCTGATGAACTCGGAGAAGAGGCGCTGCTGCAGGATCATGTCGAAGTTCGGCACCTCCATGAGTCCAACGGCCTTGGGTGCGAGGTTTGCGCCGAGGCCTCGCAGGACTGTGCCGGGGTCGGGCATGTGTTCAAGAAAGTTCAGGCAGAAGAAAGCGTCGTAAGGCGCGCCGGGAAGCGGAGCGTCGTCTTCGATGTAACCGCGCGTGACCTCGAGCCCGGCTTGCAAGCAGACTTGAACGGAGGGTTCGGCGAATTCGATGCCGCAGGCGCGCGTGCCGGCCTCTCGCATGAGGGTGAGATATTCGCCGCGGCCGCAGCCGATTTCAAAGACTTTTTTGTCGGCGAGGCCGTGTGTGGCCACGAACTCGGCGAACTGGCGGCGGCGGAACTCGCCCATCTCGGCGGAAAAAGCTGTGGCCCGGATAACCTCTCGGTGGTAGGAAACCGGCTGATTGCCGAGTTGTATGAGCCCGCAACCGGGGCATTGGATCACGTCGAGCCGTGCTCCGATGTCTTGGGTGAGCGACGCGGCTTCCGGAAAGCCCTGCGCGGAGGCGGGCATGTTCTCGTAGGTCAGCAGCGGTTGGGCGTCGAATTCGAGTCGGCAGATGCGGCAGCGGGCTACGTTCATGGCGTTGTCCTCGTGGCGGGGCCAATCAGCGGTCGGTAGACCTCATGGCAACAAACCAAATTTTGGGGACAGACTTCGTGCCATTGGAGGAAGCCGGGGTCAGACGGCGTGCGGTCTGGGTTTGAGATTTCGAAGCCGTCGGGGAGACGGCAGCTGTAAAGGATCGACAAAAAATGACCGCGCACGTTGCGGCTGGGGTGGATGAGCTGATTGATGGCCGCCGGTTGCGGGTTAAAAGCGACGCGGCAGCCCAATTCGCTTTCGGCGACTTTCTGCACGCGTGTCTCTAACCGTTCCTTAAAACGGACAATGCCGCCGGGGATGTGCCAACCGGTGCCGGAATAGATGTCGCTGCGCCAGGAGAGGAGGGTGCGCCCCTGGCCGTCCTGCACGAGCAAGTCGACGTTGACGAGCGGCGTGATTCCGCTCGCGAAAAGGAAGAGCTCTTCGGGAAGGCCTTGCGCGGGCGTAGGTGCCTGGCTGTTCAGAAAGGCAGTAGCTTCTGCGGTGGTCATAGGAGCTCGGGGGTGAGAAGATTGCGGTGGGTCTCATGCCAGGCATAGACGTTGGCGATAGCCTGGTCGACGGGCGTAAATCGAAACGGGCCGAGTTCGGCGAGCAGTCGGGCGTTGTCGCCGCTATACTCGGTGCCGAGCCCGGGTTTTTTGACGGTGATCTCAAGAGGCTTGCCTGAGACGTGCACGACGGTCTGTGCGAGCGAAAGGAAGTCTCGCGTCTCGCCGGAGCAGACGTTGTAGGTGTTAAAACGCGGGGAAGCGTCGAGGAACCAGCTCACGATCCGGGCCAGGTCATGGATGTATAGATGGTCGAAAACGCGGTTCTGGTTCATGGTCACGGGGCGGCCAAATACGGCACGGCAGCAGGCGTTTGAAAGGAAACGCGTGCGCCAGTCGTCGTCCTCGCCGAACACGCCAAAAAGGCGCAGGTTGTAGATGTTGCTGCCTGGACGCATGGCGTGGAGGTTCATCGTGTATTTTGAGAGGCCATAGGGGTCGGTTGGCACGTGGCTGTCGAAATACGCTTCGGCCATGCGGGGCGTCCAATGGGCACGGCCAAATTCGGCGCCGGAGCCGAAGTAGATCATGCGGCCAAATTGGTGGCTGCAGCGCGCGAGGTGGAAAAACATCTTGAGATTGTTCTCCAACACCTTGGCGGGATCTTTGGTCGAGTGCGCGGGGGCCGCATCGTAGGTGGCCGCGTGGATAACGGCGTCGTACCGGTTTGCGCGCAGGTGGTCGGCTACGCACTCTCCGTCGAGCAGGTCGAGCTCGGCGCGGCCAAGCCGGCTGACCGTGTGCTCGAGCTCGAGGTTCGCGGCCACATGACGCGCGATGAAACCGTTCCCTCCTGTGATGAGAATTTTCATGCGGCTCACTCGGGCAGCGGCGGAATGATCATGTTGGCGACGAATTCGTCGCGGTCAAGGAAAGGCCAGAGATCTTCGAGCGGCTTCGAGGCCATGCTGCCGTCCTTGCGCTGGTACGACGAAAGCTTGGGGCTCGTCGGCTGGTCCTTGGGCACGACGACGTCGCACACGAAAGGCCCGGGAGCGGCGAGGATCTCGCGCACTTTCTCGCGCAACCCCGTATTGTTCGTGATGCGGCCGGTCGGCAGCCGGTAAGCCTCCGCGATGCGGCAGGTGTCGGGAAGTGTGAGCCCGCTGCTCGGATCGCTCGCCACGTAGTGGCCCTTAAAGTAGTTGTTCTGCGAGCCGCGGATCGACCCGTAGCCCTGGTTGTTGAGAACGAAAATCTTGACCGGGAGCTGGAAACGGTGTAACAGCTCCAGTTCTTGGATGTTCATCTGAAAACCGCCGTCGCCATCAATGCTGACTGTGCGGCGGCCTCCGGCCGCGATGCAGCCTCCGATGGCCGCAGGAACGCCGAAGCCCATGGGGCCGAGGCCCTCCGTGTTGAAGACGCGCTGGCCGAGCTTGACCTTGAAGGCCTGCATCGTGAGCTCGCTGCACTGGCCAGAGCTGCCCGGGATGAGCTGGTCCTTGGACGTCATGGCGTCAGAGATCGCGTCCATCAGCGCGTAGAGATCGACGGCATCCGTGCGTTGCCAATGGGCCTCGGTGATGACCGGGTAGAGGCGCTGCCAGTCAGAGGTGCGCGCGCGCCATGCACCGTGGTCGGTGAGGCGCACGGTCGCGAGCTGGCGCAGCAGCTCGTCGAGGAAATGCTTGGCGTCGACGGCGATTTTCTCGTCAATGGGCATCTCCATCTTGGCCATCTCTGCAGGGTCGATGTCGACCATGACCTTGCGGGCGCCGCGCGCGAAGTTCGGGTGGTTGTAGCCGGTCTGCCCGTGGTCGAGGCGTGCGCCGAGAACAAGCAAGAGGTCTGCGTTCTGCTGCGTGAAGTTGGCGGCACGCTGGCCGATGGCGCCGGGCCTGCCGGCGAAAAGCGGATCGTCGTCTGCCAGGAAATCGAGCGCCTTCCAAGTGAGAAGCGTGGGGATATTCAGCTTGCGGACGGCATCGCGGAACTCGGTGATCGCGCCGGCGAGTCGCACGCCGTTGCCGGCGAGAATCGTGGGCCGCTCGGCGGCGTTGATCAACTCGATGACGCGGCGGACTTGGTCCGGCAACGTCGCAGGAGAGGGCGGGAGCGCGATCCCTTCCTGCTCAGGATTGAAACCCGGCAACGAGGCCGGGTCGATCTCGGCGGCCTGCACGTCGAGGGGAATGTCGATCCAAACCGGGCCGGGGCGGCCGGTGCGAGCCAGAAAGGCCGCCTTCTCAAGATGGTAGCGGATCGACTGCGGGTCCATCACGAGCGCGGCATACTTGGTGATGGGCTTGACGAGATCGACGACTTGGATCTCCTGAAAGCCCATCTGGCGGACGCCTTTGCCGATCGCGAGGTCGGCACGCTTGACCTGGCCGGAAACGACGAGAAGCGGCGTCGAGTCGAGGAAGGCTCCGGCCACGCCTGTGATGGCGTTGGTGCCGCCGGGGCCGGTGGTGACGAGCGCCGCGCCTAGGCCGTTCGTGCATTGCGCGTAGGCGTCGGCTGCGATGGCACTGGCCTGCTCGTGCAGGTTGCAGACGAACTTCAGGCGAGGGGTGGAGCCGAGCGACTCAACCAGATGCATGCAGCCGCCGCCCGGGAGCATGAACACGTGGGTGACGCCTTGATCGGCAATAAACTGCATGACGTAGTCGGAAAGTTTCATGGGGCCTTTCTCAATCGGACCGGTTTTATGGGATCCTCTTAAGCGGAAAGAGTAGCAAAAACGGCGAGGTCTCGGAAGCGCAAGGATTATGCGTTTTGCGGCGGCTGGCGCACGCCGCATCGCCGAGATCCGGCTATGCGTTGACGAGCCGTGTCAGTCTCTGCAAAAGCGCGTTGGCAGAAGTGTCGCGGGCGCTGTTCCACGGCTGAGGGAAGAGGAGGCCCTCGAGGCCGATGCGGCGCGCGTCTTGAATGTTTTTCTCGTTGTCGTCGACGAGCGCATCCGCAAAGTCTGAGCGAGCCAGAAAGGTGCCCTTTTCCGGGTCGTACAGGGGGAAAGTATCGTCCGGACGGGGTGACGGGATGAACGCGAAGGTGCGGATCCAGTCGCCGAAGTGCGTAAGGGTCCACTCGGCCGAGACCGGGGCAAAACGACGCGGTACGGCCGAAAGGGCGACGTGACGTGCACGGTGGCCATGTTCACGGAACCAGTCGAGCACTTCGTCGTTGGGACGAAGCGCAGCGAAGCGCGTCGCGCGGAAGCGGTCGAGAGATGCAAGATAGTCGACGCGCTCGAGTCGAAGCGGCTCGAGCGGCGGGTTCGTCACGAGCGCTCGGTAGGCTGCCTCAGGATAGTTGTCCGTCAGCCACGCCTCGGTCAAGTTGTTGAGGACGTCGTCGACGTCCCAGGCAATCGTGATCATGAGAACGCTCAATCAATTGTTTTCTTGAGCCAGTCGGCCCAGAAGGTCATTTCTGTTTTTCGGTGTGTGTTTTGGGTGATCGCGGGATCATCGTAGAACGAGTCGTTCTTGTAATGGGTGGTGGAGACCTCTTCGAAGATCGCGCCTGTGGGCGATGAGAAGCTGTGGGGGACTCCTCGTTCGACGGTGACGATGTCTCCGGCGTGACAGAGCTGTTTCTCGCCGTTCAGCGTGAGTTCCATGTCGCCGTAGAGGATGTGGAAGGTTTCCTCCTTCAGCTTGTGGGTGTGGGTCGGGTTTTCCTGTCCCTTGAGCACAAGGATGATTTTTTTGCAGTACTCACGATTAATGCAGTTGATCATCGAGCACCCCCAACGCTCGAATTGGTCAAGGCCGTAGTGGTGCGAGATCTCCAGCGAAAGCTTGTTCTGGACGGTGACCTTGCTCTCTTTGAGCAACACGGCGAGTTTGCGGACGATGGCGAGAATGCGGTCGCGCTGGTCAACGATTCGCAGGTTCTCACGAAGGATGGGGGCGTTGGGCTCGACCGCTTTGACGAGCGTATATTCGACGTATTTCGAGAGGTCGTTCGCCAAAAGTTGTCCCGGGACGTTCGGGATGGCGAGGAACGAGTTCTGCGCAGTCACGCGGGCTTCAGCGCCCAAGCTCTCTTTGGCAAAGACGCCGCGCTTGAGCCCGATGAGGTCGTTCGACTCCTTGGCCAAAATGGCCCGGCGTTGGCCCTTGACGCCGCACATCTCCAGGGCCGACTGAGCGGAGAGAAGCCACGCGCGGAGCTGCTCCGGACTTGACGAGTAGGGATTGTTCGGCGCCGTCGGCGTCGGCACACCGACGTGCCGCTCGAAGACCGAGGCGCCCTTGGCGACGGCGATCTTGATCGAATTCACGTTGTCGGGTTCCTCGTGGGTCGAGAAGCCGATCGCAGTATCGGCGTAGCGTTCGCGGAAGAAATCGATCTGGTTGATCTCCAGCTCCCTGTCCGGCGTGGGGTAGGATCCGACGCAATGCATGAGGCAGAGCGCCTTGTCGCGGTGCTGGAGAAAAGCGACGACGCGGTCGATGTCTTCGGTAGGCACGCCGGCGGTCGAGGCGACGATCGGAAGCTTGGTGCGGACGACGCGTTCGAGTAGCGGCCAGTCGGTGAAGGAGCAGCTTGCAATCTTGAGGAGATCAAAGCCCTGTTGTTCGATCAAGTCTACGGACGCTTCGTCGAAGGGCGTGCAGGCCGTCAGGAAGCCCAGCTTCTTGGCCTCCTCATGCAAGGTCATGAACGCTTCGGCGGTCAGCCGCGTTTCTTGAAAGCGTTTCACATATTTGATGTCGCTGCGGTTTTTGAAATCCGGATGGATGAAGGTGTCGAGCTGACGGTATTGGAATTTGATGGCAAAGCGGAACGGAAACGACTGGACGGCTTCATGGCATTGACGAATGATTTCCAACCCGTGGTTGACGTCGCCCATATGGTTGTTTGCCATCTCGAGGATGAACAGATTGGTGTATGGAAAAGCGTTCATGGTGGATTAGCTCCTGGATTCAAGAAAATGGATGATGGTCGATGCGATTTGCCTGAGTTTTTCGGTTGAGAGGCCGGGATAGACGCCGACCCACAGGCTGTTGCTCATGATGGTGTCCGTGTTGGTGAGGGGTGCGGCAACACGATAGTCTGCCCCAGGACGCAAAGCGTCAAAGCAGGGGTGTCGAGTCAGGTTGCCCGCAAACAGATTTCGCGTCTGGATGTTGTTCATCTCCAGATGTTCCGCGAGCTGATTTCGCGTAACAGAGGCGCGTTCGGTCAACGTCATTAAGAACCCGAACCAAGAGGGCATCGCTCCCTGAGCGGTTTGCGGCAGCATCAGTCCGTCGACGTTTTTCAGACAATCGAAAAGGGTGTTGAAGTTTGCCCGCCTCTGCTCGACAAAGGAGGGGAATTTGAGCAGCTGAGCGCAGCCTATGGCGGCTTGCATGTCCGTCGCCTTCAAGTTGTAGCCGAAATGCCCGTACACGTACTTGTGGTCGTAGCCAAAGGGGAGCGTCCCGTACTGCTTGGAGAACCGGCAGCCACACGTGTTGTCCACGCCGCTGTCGCACCAGCAGTCGCGTCCCCAGTCTCGCAGAGACAGCATGATTTTACGCAACAGAGGGTCGCTGGTGTAGACGGCGCCGCCTTCTCCCATCGTCATGTGGTGCGGGGGGTAGAAACTGGAGGTTCCGATGTCGCCGAATGTGCCCGTGAGCTGTCCAGCCACACGGCTTCCGAGTGCGTCGCAGTTGTCCTCGATCAGCCAAAGGCCGTGCGCTTCGCAGAACGCTTTGACCGCTTTGACGTTAAAGGGGTTCCCTAACGTATGCGCAAGCATCACGGCTTTGGTTTTCGGCGAGAGTGCGGCTTTGAGTTGCGAAACGTCGACATTCGCCGTGGCGAGTTCGACATCGACGAAAACGGGGATCGCCCCGTATTGAATAATGGGCGCGACGGTGGTTGGAAATCCGCAGGCCACCGTGATGACTTCATCTCCGCGCTTGATCTGCCTCTCGTTGAGCTGGGGCGAGGTAAGCGCCATGAAAGCGAGCAGATTCGCGGAAGACCCCGAGTTCACCAGCAAAGCCCAGCGGACGCCGAGATAGTCCGCAAGCTGCTGCTCAAACTGTCGCGAATAAGGCCCGTACGTGAGCCAGAAATCCAGAGAGGCGTCCACCAGATTGACCATTTCGGTCTCATCGAAGACCCTCCCGGCATAGTTGATCCGGGTGGTTCCGGGCACGAATGGCGCGGCTTGCGACGGGGCGTGGACCAAGCGGTAATACTCGGCAACCTTGGCAAGGATTTCGTCTTTCAACTCCTGCGTTCTGCTCATCAGATCGAGTCTCCGTACGCTTCGATGTCTCGCTCACATGCGGCGCGGGCATCGGCGCCTTCGCATAGCACAGACCGGTACCAGTGCGCGGTCCGATCAACGGTCTCGCAACAGCTCCAGCGCGGCCGCCAGCCGAGCTCCCAGCCGGCCTTCTCGATGTTCAGCCGCAGAAGGGTGGCCTCGTGCGGCTGCGCGGGGTCGCTCTGGTCTGTCCATTCGCCAGAGCCCCAGGCCCGGACAAAGGCGCTGGCTAGTTCTCCGACCGTCAGCTCGGTGCCGGAAACGGGGCCAAAGTTCCATCCCGACGACCACGCCGCGGACGGCGTCGCCAACATGGCGGAGGCCAGTTTGAGATACCCGGACAGCGGCTCGAGAACGTGTTGCCACGGCCGGACGGCGTGCGGGTTTCGGACCGGCACAGGCCGCCCGGAGGCCAAGGCCGCGACCATGTCGGTGACGATCCGGTCTCGCGCCCAGTCGCCGCCGCCGATCACGTTGCCGGCGCGGGCCGACGCGAGCTGGACCCCGTGCTCGGCGAGCCGCTCGGGGTTGAAAAAAGACCTGCGGTAGGACGCGATCAGAAGTTCGGCCGCCCCTTTGCTCGCGCTGTACGGGTCATGGCCGCCCATGGGGTCGCACTCCCGGTATCCCCAGACCTGCTCTCGGTTCTCATAGCACTTGTCGGTGGTGATGCAGACCACCGCGCAGGGGCGATTGAGGTCCCGTACGGCGTCGAGCACGCTCGCGGTGCCCATGACGTTCACGTCGAACGTGTCAAAGGGGCGGGCGTAACTGTCGCGGACCAAGGGCTGTGCCGCCAGGTGAAAGACGACGTCAGGCTTGAAGGTTGCCAGGGTCTCGCGCATCAGCTCCCGGTCGCGGATGTCTGCGAGCGTTTCCCCGTGCAAAAGGTCGCGGATATGAGCGAGCGCATAGTTCGAGGGTTCTGTGGGGGGGGGCAGGGAATACCCGTAGACCGAAGCCCCCAGGCGGTGAAGCCAAAGGGCGAGCCACGAGCCCTTGAATCCGGTGTGCCCGGTCAGAAAAACACGTTTGTTTTGTAAGCAGGAGGTCGTCATGATGCACCGTAAAGGAAGATTCGAGCCTGTAGAATGTAGACAGTTTTGATGTCAGCGGTCTTTGAGAAACATGCCGGAATGCTGTGGTCAGCATTCCCAGTGGGCCGACCAAGGGGCCTGGCCTGTTTTCCAAAGATCGTTCAACAGCTGGTATTCGCGCGGCGTATCCATGCATTGCCAGAACCCCTCATGCGCATAAGCCGCCATCTGGCCGTCGGCCATGGCGTGGTGCATCGGGGCCTGCTCGAAAAAAAGATCCTTGTCCGTATCCAGGTAGCGGGACACAAAAGCCTTTTCCAGAACCATGAAGCCGCCGTTGACGTATCCGTCCATTCGGGCCGGCTTCTCTTCGAACCCGGTGACCATCCCGTTGTTCAGGCACATTTCGCCGAAACGGCCTTCGGGGTGGACGGCCGATACGGTGATCAGCTTGCCGCCTTTGCGGTGGGCCGCAAGCGAAGCGGCGATATCGATGTCTGATACGCCGTCCCCGTAGGTCAGGAAAAACGTGGTGTCGGTCTCTTTCAGGTATTTGGCCGCACGCGCGACGCGGCCGCCGGTCATCGTGTCGATGCCCGTGTTGACTAGCGTCACCTCCCAATCGGCCTCAACCGCGTGATCGTGGTAGGTGATGGCGCCGTGTTGTCCCAGTCGCACCGTGATGTCGGCCGCATAGGCGTGGAAATTCAGGAAATAATCGACGAAACAGTCGCGCTTGTAGCCGAGGCAGAGGATGAACCTCCGCACCCCAAACGCCGCGTAGCACCGCATGATGTGCCAGACGATCGGCTGTTCGCCGATCGGCACCATGGGCTTGGGGAGCAGCTCCGTCACGTCGCGAAGCCGAGTCCCCTTGCCGCCACACAGGATCATCACCGGGGGCATGGGCATTGAGGATCGTCCGGGGGTTCTAGAATTCATAATTCTCAGTATAATTGATCATTGGGCAAAAGAAACAGAGAATTGATCGACAAACGGATCATGCTTTTTTGGCGATAACCAAGGATTGGGAGGGCTTGTTTGTCAAAATTCGGAATCCCGCATGAGAAAGGAGACTGCGGATTTTCACCGGATTTGTAAGCCAGACAGCATCTTGATCGTCGGCATCACCTGTGTGTTCTCCGATTTGAGGATCTAAATACGTGAGGGTATTTGATGGGATGAGCCATGACAACGCTTCTTGGATGGCCGTTGTAAGCGTAACTTTAAAAATCAGTTGTGGATAAAGCAGATAGAGGATGCCATTGGGTCTCAGTATACGAAAAGCTTCCGAGATCATTTTTTCAGGACGAGTCGTGTGTTCGATGACAAAGCGAGAAATGATAAGATCAATCGATGCGGATTCGAGAGGGGCGTCCAACACGCTGCCCGCTTTGAAAACGATGTTCGCTTTTGCCCGGTTGATGAGCGCGGCTGCATGGGCTCCGATGTCGAGGGCAAAGATTCGTTTGCCTGGAAAATGTTTCTTGAGTTCCACCGATAAGCCACCTGCGCCGCAACCAAAGTCTAAGATGTCGGTAGCGGCTTTGCAGTGAAACTCAAAATTCTTGTGTCGGGTCATGTCTGCCCAGAGGTTTTGCTGGGCGAGGGTTTTGTAATAGTCTGCACCTGATTGCGAGGCATAATAATCCGCGACTTTTCGTTCGATTTCCGTCAGGTCGCTACCTTTGAAGCGCTTAAGTCTTCGGCTACTGAGAACGCCTGCGATACGCTGAAAAAGAGGTGGACAAGCATTTGGGGCTTCGGACATTCTTTTAATTCCTATGGTTATGGGCATGAGTTTACCCTGTCAGACCTGATTTGCGCAAGTACGGGGTGCGATCGGGGTAGACTCATATTTTTTTGGAGGCTATGCTTTGAGAGAATTTTGAATACGGGCCCTTGTGGTGAGTGATGTATCGAAAATGGCCATCAGTCTGTCAAGAGGTCCGTACTTTAAAACGTGACCGCTCATAATCTTTTTAGGCAGCTTTGGGAATACAATGGTATGCTTATGTTTGGTTTCAACAGTCAGTTTGGATGTTTATAATCCGTTTCCTATATCAAGGCTGCATGCGATACATGCGCATGATACTATAACGATCTCAAAGCAGAAGCATTCGATCTGCCATTGCTGAGTTCTATGGGATACTAATTCTGGCAAATCGTGAGTAGTAAGTTTTTACAGAGAGCAAGATGAGAGCCGAAGCGCATGTGCGCTTCGGCTCTCATTCTTATTCACAGACCGATGGGAATCCGGTCAGCGTTTCACCGTCTCGAGCGTCGCGGGATACGAGCGCTTGAGGTTGTAAGGCTTGACGAGGGGATCGTTGTCCGGGACGAGGCAGTGGCCGGCTCCGGCCGGTTCGTCCCCGAACGCGTCGCCCCTGACGGGGGTGATGACGCCGGCGTAGGGCACCTGCACCTTCTTGTGCTGCAGGC
>Ga0209066_10000179_pt1 | contig 96279 bp, 90 predicted proteins | sample All_14_2_FD_187198 | JGI IMG/M metagenome (GOLD analysis project Ga0209066, IMG submission 187198) | Freshwater microbial communities in response to fracking from Pennsylvania, USA - Allegheny Zone_MetaG_DW_15 (SPAdes) (version 2) ...
AAAGATACTAAACAGCAAATCCACCTGTTAAGTGTCGTGAAGACGGTTTCATCATGCGAACATGACAAAACACGGACCGCTGCCTGCGTATCTCTTTGATATCTAAACCACGATGTTCAAAAACCGTACCCGACAATCTGCCCCCGCTATGGAGAACAGCGCCGAAGTAAATACCAAACCTAATTGGATAACTGCCTTATAGTTAAAAACTATTTAACAGTCAAGACCTATTTGGCTTGCTTCCCGCCCGCTTCGTTGTGGCTTTTGGCCGCCCCCCGCGTTTGGTGTCCGGTCTTATAAGTGGATTGCGGACGCAGTGTCAAACATCTTTTTAAAGATTTTTTAAATTTTTGCATAAGCCCGCAGAAACCTTAACGTTGTGGATGATGTGATTTAGGAACTTTTTCGATTCACAGCAATCCGAGTGCTTTTAATTCACGCGCCATTTCTTCCGGCGGCGCTGATTCTGATGCAGTAAAGGCACCAAGATCACGCGGGGCCTTGACCGGTTCGAGGTATCGCCACCCCTGCATGGGGCGCTGCGCGGTCGGCATAACCCTTATTATCTGCGGGTCCAGGCTGATCTGGCACATCCGTTCACCATCAGAATCGGTAACCAGGGTGACATCGAGAATCTTTTGTCGGGCCTGAATGGCTGTACGCACGATCCAGTAGATAGAGCCGCCGGCCATCAGCTCATCTGCCCTTTTGGGCATATTGTGGGTTGTCATGATGACAACGGCCTTTGCCCCCTTGCCGTGTGTGCGAAAATGGGTCTGCACATCCTGTAACTCTTCCAGATCCTGAATTTTGGCAGCCATTCTGAGGAGGTGGATCATTCTATCTTCCGTATTTGTTACCTATGGGTTTCAACATATAATCGCATGTCAATTCGGGGGCAGGCGATTCTTAAGCGTTACAAATATATTCTGTTATGCGGCACATTTGCCGGCTGTCTGGCATTCCACCAGGCACCAGACAAGGCATGGGCGCAGGATTCGCAGAATATTGATGACAGCCCTGCCACAGTGGCATCAACACCCGATAATGCCGATGATATGGATCTGGAATCGCTGGAAGCCACTCTGCCCGCGCATTTACGCACGCCTTTGCCAGTAAAGCAAAAGGCGCAAGGTACCGACATAACACCCCACAATACCAATATAGCTGCGGCCGATGATATTGGCGCCCCACCATCAACCATTGAGTCGTTTTACCGCAAAGCGGGCGGTGACCAGACCCTTACGCAATTCGGATATAGCTTTTTTGCCGATGCCCGCAACGCGGGCAAAAACGATTCGGCCCCCGATTCAGGCACAGTGCAGGATAACTACGTACTGGGTGCGGGCGACCGGCTGAACATATCCTTCTTAGGCGAACGCAAAGACAAAGCCACCTATACGATCGACCAGAGCGGCACGCTGGCCGTCGATTTACTGCCGCCTTTGGCCGCCGCGGGTAAAACGCTAGGCGATCTGCGCCGCGACATCAGGCACACACTGGATACGCAGATGTATCACGGTGACGTGTACATCACGCTTGAAAGCATTCGCCAGCTGGGCGTTCTGGTGGCCGGGCAAGTTGCCAACCCGGGACGCCATGCGCTGACCCCGCTTCAAACCGTGCTGGAAGCCATTGAAGATTCGGGCGGGGTTTTAAAAAACGGGTCGCTCAGGCAAATACGTCTGGTGCGGGAGGGGGCGACCACTGTCATCGACCTGTACACGGTTATTACAGGCGCACAGGCGCATAGCGCCCTACCTACGTTACGCGAAGGTGACCGGATCATCGTGCCCACCCTCGGCCCCACCGTGGCTGTCACAGGCGATGTGCGGCAGCCAGCTATTTACGAGTTGCCTGCAGGCGGCGGCATCACAACCAAAAACCTGATTACATTATCTGGCGGGTTATTATCGCGCGGGCAAAACCGCCTAACGCTGATGAGCCCGCAAAGTGACGGCCGCCGCACAGCCATTGTTGTCACGCCGGATTCGGACACAAAAATACAGGACGGCGCGATACTGGCCATCAACCGCACCGATGACCGCATGGCGGCATCGTTTACGCTGACGGGTGAAACACGTAGCCCCGGCACTTATGCACTGGCGCAATACAGCAAACTTTCAAAGGCACTCCATAGCGCGCAGGCCTTTGGTGACAATGTGTACCCGCTTATGGGTGTCATCAGCCGCCGCATGGCGCGTGGCCTTGCACATGACCTGATCGCCTTTTCACCGCAGGATATTTTTACAGGCCATGCCGATATGGACCTTGAAGACGGCGATGCGGTTATATTGCTTTCGCGCAGTGATGTACGCGATGTGCTGGATGATAAAAAAACACAACTTGAGCCGTTGGTCGCGACTTTCGTGCGTGAACATGCGGTCAGCATACAGGGGGCTGTGCGCCTGACAGGCAGATGGCCGGTGGCGGGGCCGGTGGCGGTTTCCAAACTGCTGGATGTGGCCGGGGGTGCCTTAAGCGATGCTGATTTGGCGCGCGTTGAAATCAACCGCAATGATGTGGGTCTCAACCCCGCCAGCGCCGCCATCAGCCACCGCGATACAATCGATTTAAGCGCGGCGGGTGCCGACCAAGTGACAGTTACGTTTGGCGATGCCGTGCGCATACCCGACAGGTTTGAAGCCGTTACACGCCAGAGCGTGGTTGTGCAGGGCGAGGTACGCAACCCCGGTACGTATGATTTGATGCGCGGCGATACGCTGCTGACCTTGATAGACCGCGCAGGCGGCATGACCGACCAAGCCTACCCGCTGGGCACCGTGTTTTCACGTGCAGCCGAGCGCAGGCGCGAAAAGGAAAAATTTTCAACCGCCGCGCGTGACCTTGAACGCGCCATTGCCCTTGCCGCCAAAGACGACAAAGGAAAAGTAAATATGGAGCAGGTGGCATTGGCCAAAGACTTGGTCGATGAACTAAAAACCATTGAACCTGCAGGGCGCATCACAGTTGAATCCGACCCTGGCATATTACGCCGCGACCCCGCGCAGGATATTTTACTGGAATCGGGTGACAAAATTTATGTGCCCAAGCGCCCGTTGTCAGTGCGCGTTACAGGCGAAGTATTATCACCAGCTGCGCTTCAATTCAGGGCCGATAAAGATATGCGCGATTATCTGGCCGAAGCGGGAGGCCTTACATTGCATGCCGATAAAGGGCGCATGTTTGTGCTGACCCCCAACGGCTCGGCCCAGCCATTGGGCGCCAGCAGCTGGACCAAGTTTACACCTGTAATGATCACGCCCGGTTCTACCATCGTTGTACCACGCGACCCAAAACCGTTCGATTTCATCGAATCTGCCAAGGACATCACACAGATTTTATCGAACCTCGCGATCACCGGAATCTACGCCGAAGACGTGGTTGACCGGAATAAATGATAAAAACATGACACCGTTTTTTTCCATCATCACCGTGACCAAAGACAATGCCCTAGGCCTTGCCCGCACGCGCGCAAGTATCGAGCTGCAGACCTTCGGGAACCGCGAATGGATTGTCATTGACGGCGCGGTCGAGCATGACCGCGGTATTTATGACGCCATGAACAAGGGCATTTCACGCGCACGCGGCGATTACCTGATTTTCATGAATGCGGGCGATATGTTTGCCGCCCCTGATACTTTGGAACGCATTGCACCCCTGCTGCATGATGCCGGTTTTGCCTATGGCGACGCACTTGAGGGGAACGGCTTTTTAAAACCCGCACGCCACGACATACGCTACGGCATGGTCACGCATCATCAGGCCATGGTGTATGCCCGCGCATTTGTGGGCAGCCTGCGTTACGATACGGCCTACAAGATAGCGGCCGATTACAAATTCACGGCCCAGATTATCGCCAAAGCGGCTGCCGAGAGCCGTGCTTGCCTGTACCTGCCCTTCCCTGTGTGCGTGTTTGAAGCGGGCGGCGTATCACAGCGCCATGCGGCCGAGGGCCAGCGCGAACAGGCGGCCATACGCCGCGCTTTAAAAATGGATGCCCCTTATGTGGATGCGTTGCAAACCATGGCGCGCTGGCTGAAGCAGACGATGCCGCAGCTTTACTGGCTGCTACGTAGCCGCTTTAGAACGTCACGCGCGTAACCTGCCCGCGCCAGCGCGAAGTCAAACCCTGCGACGCCGTCCAGCAGGCCCAGTTTAAATATATAGCTGTATAAAAACACCAGCATGGGCCGGAGGGCGGATGCGCGCGTCATGCGCTTTAAATCTTCCCGCCATGCAATGGGGTCGGTGGGCCATGCGTCGCGTTTTGTCATCGCGGCTTCCCAGTTGGCATAGCGTTCATGGCGGCGCATCCATTCGCCACGGCCCTTGCGGTTGTAATGGATAACAGCTTCGCCCAGTTGGGCGATGACAGCCGTGTCATCTGTTGCCACAGGCTGGTAGTGGCCTTCTATTTCGCCCATGCCCGCAATATCAAGATCATTCACAACGGGGTATGCAAATTTATCACGCCGGAAAAGGCATAGTTTATTGTTAGTGAGACCAAAACGCAAAAGCGTGTTCATCCAGACATAGCGCCCGCGGATGAAATACCCGTCGGCCTTGGGCCCGCGCGCGAATAGCAGGCGTATTTCACGCAGCAGCTGCGGCGTGGCCGTTTCATCGGCATCGATGAAAAATACCCACGGCGCAAGGTTCGGTATATTGTTCAGGCACCATTGGCGTTTTTTGGGGTAGGCGCCGTTCCATGTAAAATTAATGACATCGGCACCCATTTCTTTCGCTGTCGCCACCGTATCATCAAGGCTATTGGAATCGAGCACGATGACGCGCTGGAACAGCCCCAGAAGCGGCAACAGGCAATGCGCAATGTTATCGGTTTCGTTACGGGTAACGATGATGGCGGTTGCGGGAATCATTTTGCGCGGGCGCTATAAAGTCCGTAGCCAAAGCCGCCAGTCGCGCCAAACAATGCCAATAGGGGCAGCAGCATATATAAGTTGGGGCTGGCAGGCCTATCAGGCAGGCTGGGTGGGTCAATGATTTCGGCCGCGAAGTCGCTATCAATACCAACCATCATGCGCGTGCGCTCCTGTTCTTTCAGCAAGCCTATCATCGCGTCACGCTGGTCGAGGTTGGCAACGCCGCCCAGTTGTTCACGCAAATAGGCGATACGCTGGTCGGTGCGTACGCGCACATCGGCCCTGATTGTTTCATCTGACAGGCGATGCAAGGCGCGCAGTAAATCGGTTGCCAGTGTTTTGTCGTGCAGGCGCAGGGTAATGCGGCGCATCTGCGTGGCCCCTACGGGCTGGATGCGCACATGCCCCGAAAGCCAGTGCGATAACTTTGCCGTGTCGCGCGCGCAATTACTGCATACATCGTTCAGGCGGGTTTTGATTGTTTCGTCTTTTACCAAGGCTGTTGCCACGCGGGGGCTTGTCATCAGCATTTCATAGACGGCAAAGTCAGCGGCCGTGACGGCACCCACACGTTGCAGGAGGTACTGGATAGTCGGCGATTCGGACGCGGGCATGAAGGCAGAAAGATCAGGCCCTGCGCCGCGCCCTGCGGGCCCTACGGTCATACGGGCATCCCACGCGGCGGGCAGCACCAGCCAAAGCAGTACAGCCAGCACAACGCCCACGCCTGCCCCAATGGCAGATACACGGCGATGCGGCCAGAATTGGGCCCAAGGATTTGTCAGCAGGTTTTCAAGACCGTTCATGCAGTACTTTTTTTACCACATCGGACCATTGTGCAAAAGCGTCCTCAGGGCGGCGGCCTTTAAGGGCGGCTTTTGCCCCTTCATGGGCCGAAAACCATGCATCGGAATCGGTACGGTACAGGGTAATGGCACTGGCAATTGTGCGGCCATCGTCAGGCTTGACCACGCGCCCGCAGCCGAAGCGGGCAATAAGGTTGGCGACATCGCATTCGGTGGGGCCCGCAAACACAATCGGACGTTCAACGGCCAGTGCCGAATAGAATTTGGACGGCACCAGCATACCGAGTGATGAGTCGCGCATACTAACCAAGTGAATATCGCCGCTTTCCATCAAGCCTTTTAAGGCTGCGCGCGGCTGCGGCGGCATCAAGCGGATGTTATCAAGCGCGTGTTGCGCACGGGCTGCTGCCAGCCTGTCAAAGCCACCGCCTTTGCCCACGAATACCAGTTCAATATCGGGCTGGGTTTTCTGCAAGATGCGGGCGGCGGCTACTATCGCGTCAATCGGGTGGGCGCGGCTGATGGAACCCGCATAGAGCACCCTGAATTTCTGGCCCGCAGGGTCGCTATACAGCCTGCGATCACGGATTTTACCGCCCAGCGGCAAAGGCAGCTTGGTTTGCGGCATCGGTTCACTGGTGTTTGAAAGCACTTCTTGGTCAGGCCAGTTTTCAATGACCGTAGTTTGCCTGATATCAATACCCGCACGTACAAGGTGGCGCTGCATACAGCGGCCCACGCACACAATGCGGTCAGTATTCTGCATGGCTGCGCGGCCAATGGCGGTTGCGATATTTAAAATAGGCGACGGGATTTTGAAACCGAGAGACGGTGCCAGATCAGGGTATAAATCATGGCACCAATGGATATGGGCGCATTTCTTTTTGAATGCGGCGCGCTGGCCCACGGCATACAGCATGGGCGGGTCTGATAATGTAATAATCACGTCATGGCGCGGGTTGCGCATGATGGCGCGGTAAAGGCCGAACAGATCAGCAAAGAAGCTGAACATGTTTGGTTTATTGGTGCCCTTGATACGAACGATGCTCACTGGCCCGCGGCTACTGACCGATGGTTTATGCGCTGTCGTGGTTAAAATGGTAACGCGGTGGCCGGTTTTGACGAAATGGCGGGCCAGATCATGCAGCAGCCGGCCCGTCGCGCCCCGCATCGGCGGATAGGTGCGATTGACAATCAGGATGGACGGACGCGCGTTGTTTGCAGTCATGGCTGGCGGTTTGGTTAGCATTCCTTGGGGTTAATGTCCAATTCAGGCGCGCGCAGCCAAGCAGCAACAAGCCAAAACATAACGATTTATAACTTCCATAGAGCAGTAAAGCGGGCAAAAGCGGCAGGAGAAGGGCGCAAAGCATGACCAAGTCGTGGCGAAGGCGTTTGACCATACCGGCTACCAGCGCCGTTACGGCCCCTACACCTAATAAAAAACCAACCCAGCCCAGTTTCCACCACAGCGATGTCAGCAGACTATGAGAAAAACGCACCCAGATATCACCGACCGCAGGCGACTTGAACATACTGCCCCACCCAGCACCAAATATGGCGGTAAGCGGGCTTTGGTTCACGGCATCGGCCAGTGCCGTTATTTCAGCGCCACGCGCGTTCCAACCCACGGCATTTGTTTTATCAACCAGTGCCCCATAAAGCCCTACGACCCACGGCCATGCGATACAAAGTAGAATGGAAAAACCTATGGCAACCGTGATGCCGCGGCGCGGTTTTTTTAGAAGCGTTACAACAAGCAGCACCAGCCATGCGCCAGCCAGCATGGCCAACGTGGCCCGTTGCATCATGCCTGCCATTGCCAATATGGGCAGGGCTGATGCGATGGCGCAGATAATCGCCAGCCAGACCCGTTTTTGCTGGAAGCAGCCATGCAGCAACAGCCAAGTAGCGGCAAACGCCACGAGCGGCGAATTCGCGAGGTATAATAAATCGGTATTACCCATACCGATCAGCATATCGGGCATTGCCAGATACCGCGCAGCGAAGCACATGCCAATAAACAGCAATACCGCGAACAGCGCTTTCTGGTTTTTATAATGCCCTGCCAGCAATAACGGCACGGCAAGTGCCATAAAACCGACTACATCACGCGCCATGTCGGCCGAGGCGTTGCCCACGAACACGCCTACAAACATGCCTGCACATAGGCCATAACCAACAAGTATGGTGAGTGGCTTGGCCCACGGCGTTTGCCATGTGGCGCGTTCAATGCCACCACACAGGGCGGCCAGTGCGAGGCTTATAAGAATAAGAATTTCAGGCAGGCCCGGTGCATCGGGCGTGGGGCTTGAGAAGCAAGCATAAAGAATGGCAGCAAAAAGCAATGCGCCAAGCCCTATGCGCTGCATCAGAACACGCCTTCGAGCAATAATTTGGCCGACACCAGCACCATGAAAAACACGAACACAATTTTGACGGTGCGTACCGGCAGCGTGTGCGTAAGTTTCGCGCCCACAGGGGCCATAGGCAGGCTTGTGCAGGCTATCAGCAACGCCGCCTTTAAATGCACCGACCCCACAACCCACGGCGCATTGACGTGGCCATAGGGCGCTAAAACCAGATACATCGCGCAGGCCGGTATGGCGATGGCAACACCCAGGGCCGATGCCGTGCCAATGGCGCGTGGCAGCGGGCGGTTCATGAAACGCATCGCGGGCACACTCAAGGTGGCGCCGCCAATACCGGCGAGTGCTGATATAAAACCGATGAGCGCACCCAACGGCAGCATGACAGACAATGTTTCGGGTAGTTGACGTTTGGGGCTGGTATGCGGCGTCCAGACCATGAGGCCGGCCAGCATCAGCAGCAAGGTGCCAAAGAAAATACGCAGTATGTCTTTCGGCATATGGCTGGCCATGAGCGTACCGATAATGACGCCCGCAATAGCTCCGGGCACCCAGCGCCGCCATAATGCCCAATCAACCCCGCCGCGTTTGTAATGGCTGCGGGCCGAAACAAAACCCGTGGGGATGATAACCGCCATCGACGTTGCCACCGCAATATGCATGGCGCTATCGGCCAAGCCCTGTGTCGACAATATCCAGTACAGCGCGGGGACCATCACCATGCCGCCACCAACACCCAGCAAACCTGCCAGCAAACCCGTTATAGAGCCAAGGCCTGCATAGGTGGCCGCCAGTATTAAAAAAGCCGACAAACAAAACCCCCGTAAATCATACGGGGGTTATCACACTGTGTTTTAGGTGAAAGGGCAATAGGCCCGTTCGTTCCCAGCTTCAATTCCCGGGTGTCCAGCCGGGCGAAAAGGGCGATGCTTCGCCAGAATTTGAATTTTGCTGGGCCTGATTATAGGCCGTGACCGATGAGATTTTGGGTACAACATAAGACGGCACGCGGGGCGCTACGCTACCGCCGTCATGAGGCATGTAACCGCCCGGGCGCAGATTGATAGGGCCTGAACCTGACAGGAAGCTGCTTGTGCCGCCAGCAGTGCCCGCAACTGTTGTATTGGTATTTTGCGCGGGCATATTATCGGTATCGACCATGCCGGGAATACTTGGCAATACCGATTCAGCCCATGCAGACGCCTGAAGCGAGAGCAATAACACAGCGGACAAAAGCAGCTTTTTCATCATGCTTTCATTCTAGCAAAAAAGCGGACGCTAAATCTCTAAAAATTGCGATGCGGTATTGTTAACGCTTTCTTCATCATATTTTCATAAGGTATAGACAGTGCAAAACGCAATAGCCCGCTAAAAGGGCAGGAAACGTGGGTGTAACATGATGGTATCGGCGGAAGATTTTTTGAAAAAGGCCGGTTTGGACGAGCCACTGGCTCCCGGCCAGATCAAATATAAACAACATATCGGCGAGAAGGCCGGTACCAGCTACACCATGGTGTATGACTGGAAAACGGACCCCAATAAAATACGTGTCGAAGTGCGCCCCGGCCTTTCCGGTTTTGCGCCCGAGAAAAAAGACCTGTCAAAATACGCTGTATGGCTACAGGCACAGAATTTCCTTGAACTTGATATGACGAAACACTGAGGAGCAGTATCATGAGTATATCAACAGGCTACAACCAGAAAGCATCGGGCGCCGACCGCGTAGGGTATGCCACGGGCATGGTCCTCGGCAAGGCCGTCAGTAACATGGAACGCGGTTTCGATTTTTTTGAAAAACTGGGCATGGGCGCCGTGAACGACGTGCTGAAAATCGGTGCTGAAGCTATCCGCGCCACGGTTACCACAGCACCGACACCGACCACAAAACCTTTCGCGCTTTCGCTTAAAGAAGGGTTTGCCGCCGCCGACGATGATACAGGCCGCAAAGGTATCTCGCCCCGCAAACTTGCAAGGGTGGCCGCCTTCAAGCCCGTCACGCCATAAGGGCGTAACCAGTTTAGCCATGAAAAACCCTGCCACAGCTCCTGGCAGGGTTTTTTGTATTGACCATTTTCGCTTCAGATCATTTCAGCCAATGTTTGGGCGACCGTATCGGCGGCCCAGTCCAATTCGGCTTTCTCGATAATCAAGGGCGGCGCGAAACGGACAACCGTGTAATGCGTATCTTTCGACAGCAGGCCTTTTTCAAGCAGCTTGTCGCACACGGCGCGGGCCGATGCGTAGGCGGGATCAATTTCCATACCAATCAGCAACCCTTTACCGCGAACTTCTTTTATCATCGGTGACTTGATAGCCTTTAGTTTACTTTGAAGGTAATCGCCCAGTTCGGCGCTGCGCTCGGTCAGTTTTTCTTCCTGTAGAATTTTGATGGCTTCGATGCCCAGTGCTGCCGCAATCGGGTTACCGCCGAAGGTAGAGCCGTGGGAGCCCGCATCAAGCACTTCCATGACATCACGGCGCGCAAGGAAAGCCGATACGGGGTAGATACCGCCGCCCAACGCCTTACCAAGCATCAGTGCATCGGGTTTGTCGATTTCGTGCTGGAAGCAAAAATCCTTACCCGTCCGGCCCATGCCGGTTTGAATTTCATCGAGCATGAAAAGCACGTTTTTCTCGCGGCAGATGCGCTGTGCCTCACGCAGCCAGCCGGCTGGCGGAATCAATATCCCGCCCTCACCTTGTATCGGCTCCGTCAGGAACGCGCATGTGTTGGGCGTGATGGCGGCTTCCAGTGCCGCTATGTCACCGAAGGGGATAATATCAAACCCGCCATCGAACGGGCCGAAGCCGCGTTTATAAGCGGCTTCCGATGAAAAGCTGATGATGGTCGTCGTGCGGCCATGGAAATTACCGGCGCTGACAATAATGCGCGCCTGATCATCCGGTATTTTTTTGATATCATAGCCCCAGCGGCGGGCTGCTTTCACGGCGGTTTCAACGGCTTCAGCGCCCGAGTTCATGGGCTGGACCATATCAAGCCCCGTAAACTTGCAGATATTCTCGGCAAATTCGCCCAGCCTGTCGGTATGGAATGCGCGGGCGGGAATATCGAGTTTATCGAGCTGGTCAATCAGCGCCTGTTTGATGCGCTTGTTGAGGTGCCCGAAACTGACGGCTGAATAGGCAGAAAGGAAATCGAGATATTTTTTACCCGTTGTATCCCATAGCCATACGCCCTCGCCCCTATTCAGCACAATCGACAACGGCTTGTAGATTTGCGCCAGATACTGGCGTTCACGGGCGATATAATCGGCAGTATGCATCGTGTCATCTGTCATTGTCTGGCCTTTCGGGGCTTAGCCCCCGGGGTTTGCTCTCAATGGCATATGCATCTATTGTACCAGAAATTTCAGCAGCTTAGGATTGCACCGCAGCATGACCATCGTTCCTTTCCGCCCCCGCACACCAAACGGTCCGCAAAGCCCTGTGCCGCCGATGTTCAACATCCCTCCACTGACGCTTTACGCCATGATCGTAATGGTCGCCGTGCATGTTGTCTTTACCTTGCTGCCGCAGGAACTGCGGGCCGAATGGGGTTACAGGCTGGCTTTTGTGTCAATCCGTTACACCGACCCGACACTGTTTGACTGGACAGCCATCATCGCCCCCTTCACGCATATGTTTCTGCATGGCGGGTGGATGCACATCATGATGAACGGCCTCATGCTGCTGGCTTTCGGTGCGGGTGCTGAACGGATGCTCGGCCCCAAACGCACGGCCCTGTTATTCGTGTTATGCGGCCTTGCGGGTGCCGCCACGCAATTTGCCATCGCGCCTTTTTCACCTGTTCCCATGATTGGTGCTTCGGGTGCGTTATCGGGTTTGTTTGCGGCCCTGACGTTACGCTTACAACAATCGGGCATGATGCCGGCGGGGCGCTTCGGCATATGGGGTGTTGCCGCACTTTGGATAGGCCTGTCGCTTGCGATGGGTTTTATCGGCGGGTCAATCGGCGTGGGTGATGTTGCGTGGGCCGCGCACGCAGGCGGGTTCATCGTCGGCGTGCTTTTGATGCGGGTCCGTTATTTCAACTGACCGGTTTTGATTTTTTCGCTGACTTCCGCAATCAGTTTTCCGTCTTTTTTAGCATCGGCGTAATCAAGGGCGCGCTGCCATTGGTAACGCGCTTCCAATGTACGACCGACTTTAAAATACGCATCGCCCAAATGGTCATTCAGCACAGGGTCGTACGGTTTGAGCGACACGGCGCGTTCAAGCAATAGTACTGCCTGTTTCAGGTCACCTTGCTTGAACAGCACCCAGCCGAGTGAATCGGTAATAAACGGGTCGGTCGGCGCACGAGACAAAGCCTGCATAAGCATGGCGCGGGCCTGGGGTAGATTGATGTTCCGGTCGGCCCAGCTATAGCCAAGGTAATTGAGCACATGCGGGTTTTCAGGGCGCAGTGCCAATGCCTTTTTAAGGTCGGCTTCGGCTTTATCCCATTCATCAAGTTCTTCAAGCGCCATCGCGCGTACGAAATAGACCGACCAGGCTTCATCACCAATCGCAAGGCTGATGGCTTTGTCGTAAGCCACAACCGCTTTTTTGTTATCGTCATTGCCGCGATAGATTTCGCCCAGCGCATAGGCCACGCGCATGGACGGTTTTTTATCGAGCAGATCTTCTAAAATCCGGATGGCGGCAGCGGTGTCGCCCTGTTCAGAGCGCAGTTCGGAGAGACGCACCTGCGCGTCAGCGTAATCGGCATCTTCAGGCTGGGTTGATGCAAATACGGCGGCAGCGTCGTCAAAACGGCCCTGATCGTAAAAGATGTTACCAACCAGCAGCGAGAGGCCCGGCACGTCATTGCGGATCAGGCGGCCGATTTGCGCGAACACAAGCGCGCTATCGAATGCTTTATCAGCCAGCATCATTTGTGAAAGGTCGCGGAAGGATTCAGCCACGCCTGCCGTAACGCCCTGCATATGGTATGACAGATCAGCGCGCTGTAATGGTTTTTGCCCATGGTCGAGTGCATCGAGTGTTGATGTCAGGCTGGCGTCGTTCGGGTTCTGGCGCAGGGCTTCCGTAAGCGCAGTGCGCGCGGCTTCGGTACGGCCATTGCGTATGTCGTACCCTGCCACCATCAAGGCACCGCCCGGTGCCAGTGGTACGCGCGCGAGCGAGTCAAAAATATGGTCAGAAATGTTTTTCTGGCCAGCCCATTCAGCCGCCAGCCCGCGATGCAATGCCTGCAACAGCGACAGGCCATCGGCCCAGCCATCAAGAGGTTTTTTCTGGCCGGCCTTGAGCCAGCTTAGAATAACAGGTTGCACGAAAGCCTTCAGGGCATCGGACTGCACGGTCATCAGGCGCGTTTCGGCAGTCGCCAAATCGCCTGCGCGCACGGATTGCGCCATCATGACCAATGCCGCCAAATCGCGGCCATCGCCCAATGCATTGGTATCATCAGTATTGGCGGCGGTGGCTTTATTAGCGGCTTCAATTTTTTCGATGCGCTGCGCGTATTCGGTCGCACGGTCAAACTGCCCGGCGCTGACAGCAAGCAGCATCATACGCAATGACGTCGAAGGGTCGTTCGCGACTTCATTGTTAAGACGGTCAAGATACATGTTGGCTAAAGCCCAGTCACGCTGGTCCTGTGCGAAATTGGCGGCCAGAATATTGCCGGTCACGCTGTCATTCGGGGTCCAGTTCTTATTGGCATTGGTCACCGAATTGGTGATTTTGCTGAAGATGCCGCCCTTGTCGATCTTGTACATATCGGCTTCGTGCTGCGTGCGCGTGTCGTGAACAACGTAAGCCAGAAAAGCTACAGCCCCGATAACAGCGATATATGAAAGTTTTTTTGTATCCATGAAGTCCTACATAGCACCATAGTTAGGGCCACTACCACCCTGCGGCGTGATCCAGTCGATATTTTGTGACGGGTCTTTAATGTCGCATGTTTTGCAATGAACGCAATTCTGCGCGTTGATCTGGAATTTTTTGGCGCCGTCACTGCCTTGCGTAATTTCATAAACGCCTGCGGGGCAGTAACGCTGGGCCGGCTCGGCAAACAAAGGCAAGTTTACATCCAGCGGAACAGATGGGTCGCGCAGGCGCAGATGCACCGGCTGGTCTTCATCATGGCTGATATTGGCCAGAAAGACCGACGACAAACGGTCAAACGTCAGCACACCATCCGGTTTGGGGTAGGCAATGGGTTTGCTGTCGGCCGCGCGGGCGGTCTGCGCGTAATCGGCATGGTTTTTAAGCGTGTAGGGTAAAAGCCAGCCGCCAATAGTCTGGAAGGCTGCATGAAGCACGCCAAAGATAAGGCCGAAGTTGAAGCCCGCGCGAATATTCCGCACTTTGTAAAGTTCCTGATACAGCCAGCTTTGACGGAACAGGGCTTCGTAATCATCCCCACTATGAATGGCTTCGGCTGCCAACATGCCGGATTTCATGGCCGCGTGGTTGCCTTTGATTTTAGGTACGTTCAAGAATCCGGCACTGTCGCCCGCTAACATTCCGCCTGCGAATGTGAGTTTGGGCATGGACTGCAACCCGCCTTCAACCAAGGCACGTGCGCCATAAGCCAACCGTTTGCCACCATCAAGGTAAGCCCTGATGGCAGGGTGGGTTTTGAAGCGCTGCATTTCCTCGAATGGCGATAGATACGTGTTCTTGTAATCAAGCCCCACCACAAAGCCGATGGATACCTGATTATCGGCCATATGGTACATCCACGAACCGCCGTAGGTATTACTGGCCATCGGCCAGCCAAGCGTGTGCATACACATGCCCTGTTTATGTTTTTCGGGGTTGATTTCCCACACTTCCTTGACGCCAAGGCCATAGGTTTGCGGTGATTTGCCAGCGCGCAAATCAAATTTTTCGATGATACGCTTGGTAAGCGATCCGTGGCAGCCTTCGGCCAGCACAGTGTGTTTCGCGTGCAGTTCCATGCCCGGCTGGTATTGCTGCGTTTGTTCGCCCGCACGGCCAATGCCCATGTCGCCGGTGGCCACACCAATAACGCCCCCTTGCGTGTCGTACAGCATTTCGGATGCCGCAAAACCGGGGTAAATTTCAACGCCCAGCGCCTCGGCCTGCCCTGCCAACCAGCGACCAAAAGCGCCCAGCGATATAATGTAATTGCCGTGGTTGTTCATTTGCGGCGGGGTCGGCAGTTTAATGGCGGCACTTTTGGTTAAAAACACAAAATGGTCTTCCGTCGCCTGCACCTTTAAAGGCGCGTCCATGTTTTTCCAGTCGGGCAGCAATTCATCAAGCGCTTTTGTTTCAAACACAGCGCCCGACATCAAGTGCGCGCCGACTTCGGAACCCTTTTCAAGCACGCACACGCTGCGCGCAGCATCCAGTTGCTTGAGCCTGATGGCACAGGCAAGGCCAGCGGGGCCGGCCCCTACGATTACCACATCATATTCCATCACGGCACGGTCGGGGCGAACGGGTTCAGGCATCAGGGGGCTCAGGTTTAAGTTTTCTGGTGATTTAAAATACTGTCTGCTACGACTATGACATCCGAAAGGCCCCATGAAAAGACAATGGGGGGCGAAAAGACGATGGCGCACCCTTTATCAGACGCTTTGCAGTGGCATATCGACAACGGCGTCGAGATGGCGATTGCCGATGCCCCGATCAACCGTATGGCACCGCCTGTTGCCAAAACCATAGAAACGCCGCTCAAAGCCATGGAAAGCCCTGTTTTGGCCATGACACCCGCGGCACCCGTTGTTACCAGCGGTAGCTTTAATACCCAGCGCCAGAAGGCCATTGATGCAGCCCGCGCGGCCAATACCCTCGAAGCACTGGTAGATGCCATCCGCGCCTATGACGGGTTGGATGTAAAGCGCACGGCCACAAACCTTGTTTTTGCCGACGGGCTGGCTGGTGCCCGCGTGATGGTGATTGGTGAGGCGCCGGGGGCCGATGAAGACAGGCAGGGCCTGCCTTTTGTTGGTGTCATCGGCCAACTGCTTGATAAAATGTTTGATTGTATAGGTCTTAGCCGCAAGAGCACCGATATGGCCCAAGGCCTTTATATATCAAATATCCTGAACTGGCGGCCGCCGGGCAACCGCACGCCGACCGAAACTGAAATCGCGCTGGCGTTGCCCTTTATCGAACGGCATATAGCGCTTGTGCGGCCACATTTCATTGTGCTTGCGGGGGCTGTGGCCGCCAAAGGGCTTTTGAATATGGACCAGTCTATATCTAAGCTGCGCGGTAAATTTTATGATTACACGCCGCAGACGGCAGGGATAACGGACGGGCTTGAGGTTACAGGCGGGCCCATCAAGGTTTTGCCGACATACCACCCGTCATTCCTGCTACGCACACCCCTTCAAAAACGTAAGGCATGGCAGGACCTGCTTACATTGGCGAAGGCCTTACAGCCTCAAACGCCTTAAGGCCGTTCATAGCCTGATCTATCGTGGTTGCGCCCACGGCGTTATTGATGGCAAAACGCATACCAGCGGCAATGTCCTGCCCTTTGCGGGCCAGAAATACAGGGTCTTTCAGTTTTTTACCAAAACGAATATCGCTGAATTCGATAAGCACGGGTGTTGCCGTCTGGTGGTCCTCGTTGAATATCAGGAGGCCGCGGCTATCGATGCGGGTATCGACTTTCAGGCTGGCGCTGGTATCGCGCATGGTCTGCGCCATCAGGCCCATCAGGTTTTGTGAGCCCAGATGCGTGGATGAGGCATAGACGGCCACGTGATCGGCATTAGTCCAGCCCGATGCATCGACATGCAGGCTGATGAACAATGTTTCGCGGCCCGCTTTCACCGCGTCCTGTGCTACTTTCATGCGGCTGATGATGGATGTGCGGTGGTCCATGCAGCCGCCAGGCAATTCCTGCCCGGGCTGGCGGGTCAGCACCAGTTCGTAATCATTGGTGGGGCCAAGGGCTGCCAATACGTGCTTTGCCAGCGCGTCCACCACTTCAACTTCATTGGTGCCTTTGTAATGCGCGCCGGGGTCAATATTGCAGCCGTTTTCGGTGTAGCGGGCATTATGACCCAGGTCAAAAATCACCAGCGGTTTGGGCTTGGCCAAAGGCCAGTTCAGAACAGCCTGATCGAAGCTCCGCTGGAATGAAAGCACCGGAGGCGTGCGAAAGTACGTCGGGAAAGATGCGCGCTGGTTAAACATATCCTGCGTGATTTGAGGTAACGCAAAAATCGGCACGTTGCGCTCGATCCTGTCAGTCTTGGCATCCGCCAAGGTCACAGGCATTTCCGCAACCGGGTGGTCAAGATCGGCCTGCGGTGTTGGGGTTACGATGGTCGGTTCAGGCAATGATGATTGCGGGAAAGTACACAGAGCCGCGCCCACAAAAAGAGCTGACAGGCTGCGGCGGCTGAATATGTGGTTTTTAACGGCCATAAGCGGCTTTTTGAAATCGATGGCCACTGACGGTATCTGAATGCGCTTTGACACTGGTTTTGCAGGGGTTTGGGCTGCTGCTGCTTTAGGGGCATGGGCGTATTTCGCGCTTAATCTTTTCATAAGCTCACCCTCCCTTTTTAACCAGTTCATGTGTTTTTGCGCCTCTAAAGTAACAAAATTATACAATTATGAAAACAAATATTAGCAATGACTCGACTCTTGGCTCCAAGCTGTCTAATCGCGTTTGGTTATGGCTTTTTCTGCGCCAAACCGCTTAAGGCTGGTTTCACTATCAGCAATTATAGCGATTCTTACACTTGGCGGACCCACGGCTTTTGCCGATACGGGCCCGGCGGGGATTGATCTGTTGCCCCAAATACAGGCGTCCGTACAGGCGGGCACCCCTCTGCCCGACACAACCGTGCCGCAGGCCACGCTTGATAAGCTGCACCTCTCAGACAAAGATGCCGATATATACGCGCGTATTTTTACGGCCTCGGCGCGCGGTGACACCAAAACATTCAAAGCCATGCAAAGGCAGCTGGCCGATAACAGCCTGATTGACTGGGCACGCGTACGCCGCGCCCACCAGCAACCCGCTTTGTGGCTAACACAGGCGGCAGGCACCACGCCGCGCCAATACCACGCGCCTGCGGCCCGCGATAAAAAAGCGGCCGATGCCGCAAAAGACATTGCGCTATCGGTCAGCGTGCTATTGCGAACGGATGACATTGCCCGCGCGCTTGAAGTCGTACGCCGCGCAAGCCTTGTGGGCACGATCGACCGTATTGAAGCCGCACAATTATTCACGCAAGTGGCGGCAGCCCAGCTTTATGCAGGGCAAGCCAGCGATGCGCAGGCGCTATCGCATATGGCGCTGCGCGTAGGCGGCAGTGTCACGCCTGACGCCGCATGGATTGCAGGTTTATCAAGCTGGGTGTTGGGCGATTACAGCCGCGCGGCGCATTATTTCGCGTGGGTGCCACGGTCTGTCTATGCGGGTGGATGGTTACGATCGGCCGCATCATTCTGGACCGCACGCGCCCTCATGCGGCAGGGCGATTTCACGCAAGTCAGTGCATGGCTGCGGGAAGCAGCACGCAACCCGCGCAGCTTTTACGGGCTGATCGCCACGCGCGTGCTGGGCAGCAAATTCGATTTCAACTGGACCGTACCGCCGCTGAACAGCGACCACATCAAAACACTGGCGCAGTACCCCGGTGCCGTGCGCGCGCTTAAACTGGCGCAGGCAGGCCAAATGGACATGGCGCGCCTTGAGCTGGCTTTGCTTGATGAAAAAACCGCCCCGCAATGGCGCGAAGCGTTGTCGGCTTTGGCTCTGACCACACTTAAGCCAGCAGCCGCCATGAAACTGGCGGGCCTTTTGCAAACCCCTAACGGCGCGCCGATCGATATGGCGATCTACCCTGTATCGCCGTGGCAACCGCGTGATGGCTACCGCCTCGACCCCGCACTTATCCATGCCTTCATGCGGCAGGAATCAGGGTTCAAGCCCGCTGCCACCAATAAGGGCAGCGGTGCCACGGGCTTATTGCAGATTATGCCGCGCACGGCCCGCGCGGTCGAACGCGGTACCAGCACGGACGCCCTTAAAAACCCTGAAACCAGCCTGGCTCTTGGCCAGAAATACCTTGAAAGCCTGCTGGAACGCACGGGCGGCAATTTGTTTGAAGCGGCCATCGCGTACAACGCCGGCCCCGGTAACTTGGCTGCGTGGCGCGAGCGCATTGCAGGCAATGACGATGCCCTGCTGTTTATCGAGCTTGTGCCCTACGGCGAGACGCGCGCCTATGTTGAACAGGTGATGGCGAATTACTGGATTTATTCGTTGCGTATGGGCGGCACCCAAGGCGGCGGCGTCGCCACGCTTGATGCCGTGGCCGCAGGCAAGCCAGCGGTTTATGCGGCTTACGATACGACCGCCCCGCGCCCGGCCAACGAGTACGCATCGGTTAGCGCCAATACGGCACGCTAAGCCTAGCGTAACGAAGGCACTTGCTTTTTCAACGTCGCCCTGCAATCAATTGATTAAACTATAAAAACGCAAGGGCTTACACATGGCTTCGGTCAAGGATATCCGTTCCGAATTTTTGAATTACTTCGTAAAGCACGGCCACACCGAGGTGCCTTCATCACCTCTCGTACCGCAGAACGACCCGACACTGATGTTCGCGAACTCGGGCATGGTGCAATTCAAAAACGTATTTACGGGGCAGGAAACGCGACCTTACAAACGCGCAACCACGGCGCAAAAATCGGTGCGCGCGGGCGGCAAGCATAACGACCTTGATAACGTGGGCTACACCGCCCGCCACCACACCTTCTTTGAAATGCTGGGTAACTTCTCGTTCGGCGATTATTTCAAGGAAGACGCGATTGCGTTTGCATGGGAACTGGTTTCCAAAAACTTCGGCATGAATAAAGACAAGCTGCTTGTGACCGTCCACTCGTCGGACGAAGAAGCAGCAGCCATCTGGAAAAAAGTTGCCGGATTTTCTGATTCAAAAATCATCCGCATCAACACCAATGACAACTTCTGGATGATGGGCGATACAGGCCCATGCGGCCCATGCTCGGAAATCTTTTACGATCAGGGCGACACACTGGCCGGTGGCCCCCCGGGCTCGGATGACCAGGACGGCGACCGTTTCCTCGAATTCTGGAACCTCGTGTTCATGCAGTACGAACAATCGCCTGATGGCAATGGTGGGCACAACCGCGTGCCACTGCCCAAACCATCGATCGATACCGGCATGGGCCTCGAGCGCATGGCCGCCATTTTGCAAGGCAAGTTCACGAACTATGATATCGACCTTCTGCGTTCGATCATCGAGCACGTCGCATCCATTACAGGTGTGAACCCCGATGGCCCGCAGGCGGCTTCACACCGCGTGATCGCCGACCATTTACGCTGCTCGGCCTTCCTGCTGGCTGACGGCGTCATGCCATCGAATGAAGGGCGCGGCTACGTGCTGCGCCGTATCATGCGCCGCGGCATGCGCCATGCGCACCTGCTCGGTGCGACCGAGCCTTTGATGTACAAGCTGGTACCGACCCTCATTTCATCGATGGGTGAGGCTTACCCCGAACTCAAGCGTGCCGAAGCGCTAATTACCGAGACATTGAAGCTTGAAGAAACGCGTTTCAAACGTACGCTCGAACGAGGCCTCAGACTGCTGGATGACGAAACCACCAGCCTTGCCAAAGGCGGCACCTTCAGCGGTGAGACCGCGTTTAAACTATACGACACCTACGGCTTCCCCGTTGATCTCACGGCCGATGCGCTGCGCCCCAAGGGCATTGAAGTCGATATGGACGGCTTTAATGTCGCCATGGAAAAACAGAAAGCCGAAGCACGCAAACACTGGGCAGGCTCGGGCGATGCGGGTGATGCCAAAATCTGGTTCAGCGTTCTCGATGAATGCGGCCCTACCGAATTTCTGGGCTACGCCCAAGACCACGCCGAAGGCAAAGTGCTCGCGATTGTGAAAGACGGCGCGCGCGTAAAATCAGCCGCCAAGGGCGAAACCGTATGGGTTGTCACCAACCAGACGCCTTTCTACGCCGAAAGCGGCGGCCAGGTTGGCGACACGGGCACGATTGCCGGTGAAAAAATGAAAGGCCATGTTACGGATACGCATAAGCACTTGGGTAAAGTGTGGGCGCATGCCGTGATGGTAGATGAAGGCACATTGAACGAAGGCGACGCGGTTGACCTGCTGATCGACGTTACGCGCCGCGACAACATTCGCGGGTCGCATTCGGCCACGCACCTGTTGCACGAAGCCTTGCGCCGCCGCTTGGGCGACCATATCGCGCAAAAAGGGTCACTGCAGCAGGAAGGGCGTACGCGTTTTGACGTCTCGCAGCCTGTGCCGATGACGGCTGAAGATATCGCCGTGGTGGAAGCTGAGGTCAATGCACGCATTCGTGCCAACAGCCCGATCACCACACGCGTCATGCCGCTAGAAGATGCGCGTGAAACGGGTGCGCGCGCATTGTTCGGCGAAAAATACGAAGATGAAGTGCGCGTCGTCTCCATGGGCGGGGTCGATGCCGGTGCCAAATACGAATACTCGGTCGAACTTTGCGGCGGCACGCATGCGCGTATGACCGGCGATATCGGCGCGTTTAAAATCATCTCGGAATCGGGCGTCTCGGCTGGCGTCCGCCGTATCGAAGCCGTGACAGGCACGCGCGTGGCCGAATACGAGCAAGAGAAAAAACAGGCGCATCAGGACCGCATTGCCAAGCTCAAAGACGAAACGGCGAAACTGCGTGCCGAGCTGAAAGCCTTGGGTGGAGCCGACGAGGCAACGGCGAGCGATAATGAAGATGACCTGATCGCGCATAACAAAATGCTGAAAAAACTGATCTCCGAACATCGCCGCAAGCTTGCGGCCGGCGGCGATGCCGACGACGCCTCGGAAATCAAAGACATCAAAGGCATCAAGTTTACATCGCGCGTGCTTGAAGGCCTGCCTGCGAGTGATTTGAAACCGTTGGCCGATGACATCAAGGCCAAGATGGGTTCAGGCATTGTGGCACTTGTGGCTGTGAATGACGGCAAGGCATCGCTTGTCGTCTCGGTCACCGATGACCTCACGAAAAAATTCTCGGCCGTTGACCTCGTGAAAACGGGCGCTGAAGCTTTGGGCGGCAAAGGTGGCGGCGGCCGCGCCGACATGGCGCAGGCGGGCGGGCCGGATGGCTCGAAGGCGGCAGACGCCGTGAAGGCCATTGAAGGTCATCTGGCGGCTTGATGACATTGCCTCAGGGAATTGGCCCGCACGAAGGTCGTGAACTTGAGTTGATGCTAAAAGGCGAAAAGCACTGCGCCATTTTTCATGACGCAGTGCCTGCTACTGGTACGATTGCCGAGGAGATTATCCCTGAACGGGCCTTCGCGCCCTTTGTAGCAAACGGAACGATCTTTCGTATGGTGCAGGACTTCCCTGATGCCACCTCAGGCCAGACCGTCCGCGTGGTATGTTTCACTATGCCTTCCCATGAATGGCGCGCACATTTCCTGATTTGGCAAAAAGCGCGCCTGTTCAACGGGAATAAAACAGATGACGCAGACGATATGCTGGAAGGCCGTATCCTCGGGTACTCCAATACAGAGATCGCAGCTTATATCGCCCACAAGAACAGGAATAAAAAATAAATCAGGAAGCCTTGCCTGCACAGGAAGGACATAGATCGCCTTGGGATCCTCCATGCGGGCCACCGCATTCGGTGCAGCGGAATATAGGGCTATTTTCTGCCTCATTATCTTCATCATATTCACCCTCAACTTCTGCTAATGCGCTAGAGAGTGTTTTTGCTGTCTTATCGTCTTTTTTAATCTGGCCTGTTGGTTTTATGCCTTTATCTTTTTGAAAATCTTCAATCGCCGAAAACAGGCCTTTATCTGCGTACTCTGTGACCCCATATTTTGGAACGGTGTAATAACCCAATTTTTTTAAAGCCTGTTTTGCTTTAACAACGTCACTTCCATCTGAATTATAATCAGGGCCGATAAATCCTTTGATCATTCCGAACTCCTTAAATGCAAAAAGCGCCCAAGAGGGCGCTTTGTTAAAATTAGGCGGACTTCTAGTGTCCACGCGTATCAAATTATAGGATATAAATCCTATAATCAAGTTTTTATTTCCGTTGCTAGCCCGCGACATTGCAAACATTGCAAAAACCCGTGTCTTTCCATATATTATGCAAAGTGTGTAAAAAGGACCGCAAAAAGCGGCCATGAGACGAGGGTGTAAATGAAAACGACAACCGCGCGGGCGCTGCCCGCTTCTGCATCAGCACGTACCTATAGCCAACAAAGGCGGGACGCGCGTGCCGCCCGCCAAAACATCCGCCAGAAAATGCGCGCGAGCCTTCGCCGCAAATTCTCACGTGCTACCAGCTTCATCGCTTCTATCGGCGTTACATCGGCCGTTGCAGGCACGAGCTTTGCCTATAGCGACCTGACAACGGCCAAAGAGGCAACATACAAGGCATGGGACTTCGCATTCGCATGGATGCCGGACGGTAATTTGCAAAAGGGCGATACCGATAAGGGCGGCGACCGCAAACAAGGGCAGATTGTTGCCCGCAACCTTAAAAACGGGCTCGTGCTCGGTTTCAACACTGGCCTGATTACACCGCAAGGCCGAATTGATGAAACGGTTGGCAAAAAAGTACAGCTGCGCGATACCGGTTTTGCCGAAATTGTAGCGGGCGTTGAGACCGCCAATGCGAAATATGACCCGCAATACGGCCTTTACGGCCACTTAGGCGTCATCAACGGGCCTGTAAACGGTATCTGGCAAGATATCATCATCAAGGCCCATGGCGGCCATGCCCGCACATCGGACGCATCGTCAGGCATGGCGCCTTACTTAGGTGTCAGCGCACGGGTTGATAAAGCCTTTAACCTGGCTAATCTTGGCCCAGCCGCGCTTGATATCAATACGGCGGCGTTTGCGAATGCAACGACGATGGATGTATCAGCAGGCCTTGCCACGTACGCATCGCTCAATTTCAGTGACAGCACCGCCTTCAAACCAACGCTGCCGGGTATGCCGATGCAGTCGAACAGCGAAGGCACATCGCTTTATGCGGGCGTTGTGGCACAGGCTTTTGCGTATGACAGGCCAACCCATGTGCTGGGTACCGCGCCATTCCGCGCCACAGGTGTTTTGGGTGTTGCTTTCAACCACAAAAACATCGGCATTGGCGTTGAATACCAAAAGCCTCTTTTAAACGAAACCGCGAAAGGCTGGGAAAAACCAGTCGATCGCGGTATGGCGTATATAAGGTTCGGCTTTTAAACCTGATTATTGCGGGTTGCCGTCGGTCGCGTCTTTCACGCCGTCTTTGATACGCTCAGCCGGTGTGCGGCTTTCAAGCTGGCGGGCAGCGTCATCAACGCCTTGACCGTCACTTAAGGTATGGACGGCGTCATCGACTTTCTGGCCGCTTGTCCGGCGGTCAGGCATGTTCAGGAAGCCGTAGGCCAGAATGGCCAGCAGGGCCACGACGAGCACGCCGATGATCATGCGGGAATTGTTGTTGTTTGAAATTACGCTCATGGTTTCTCTCCGGGTATTGGTTCGCACCACAAACGGGGGGAACCATAAAATAGTTCCCCCATACCCTTAAAACCCAATAAACGCTTAGGCTGCCGCGTCTTCCGCTTTGATTTTCGGCTTCGGCAGGTCAAGCTTGATGTGCAGGTCGCGCAGTTGATGTTCGTCCACTTGTGAAGGGGCGTTCATCAGCAAGTCTTCAAACGCGCCGTTCATCACGAACGGATAGACTTCGCGCAGGTTCGGCTCGTTTGCGAAAATCATCACGATGCGGTCAACCCCGAAGGCACAGCCACCGTGCGGCGGAGCGCCGTAGGTCATGGCATTGAGCATGCCGCCGAATTTGTGTTCGAGCACGTCGCGGCCATAACCCGCCACGGCAAACACACGTTCCATGATTTCAGGCTTGTGGTTACGGATGGCGCCAGACGCCAATTCATAGCCGTTGCATACGCAGTCATACTGGTGGGCGCTGATAGCCAGCGGGTCCATCGTTTCTAGCGCTTCCATGCCGCCCTGCGGCATCGAGAAAGGGTTGTGCGCGAAATCGATCTTGCCGGTTTTCTCGTCCAGCTCGTACATCGGGAAATCGACAATCCAGCAGAATTTGAACACTGCTTTTTCACGGATACCCATGTCGTCACAAATTTTGTCACGCGCCTTGCCGGCAAATTTGGCGGCGGTGGCTTCCTTGTCGCACACAAAGAATACGGCATCACCGTCTTCCAGCTTGGCCAGTGTTTTCAGTTCATCAAGGGCTGCTTGCGGAATGAATTTGGCAATCGGGCCTTTGCCCTCGCCGCCTTCGATCACCACATAGCCCAAACCTTTGGCGCCTTCGCCCTGTGCCCAGCCATTGAGCTTGTCAAAGAAGCTGCGCGGCTGTTCGGACACCTTGGGCGCGCGGATGGCGCGGACAACGCCGCCTGCATCAACCACGCCCTTGAAGGCCTTGAATTCGACATCGGCCCGTTTGAAAACGGACGTGACATCGCAAATTTCAAGCGGGTTGCGCAAATCAGGCTTGTCGGAGCCGTATTTGAGCATCGCATCTTTGTATGTGATATGCGGCCATGGCCATTGCGTGACCGTGTGCTGCACGCCATGCGCGTTTGAGAATTCCTGAAACAGGCCGCCGATCACGGGTTCCATGGTTGCGAACACATCTTCTTGCGTGACGAAGCTCATTTCCACGTCAAGCTGGTAGAATTCGGCCAAGCGGTCGGCGCGGCCATCTTCATCGCGGAAGCATGGTGCTACCTGAAAGTATTTATCAAAGCCGGACATCATCAGCAGCTGTTTGAACTGCTGGGGTGCCTGCGGCAGGGCATAGAACTTGCCCGGGTGCACGCGGGACGGCACGAGGAAGTCGCGCGCGCCTTCAGGCGAGGATGCCGTTAAAATCGGGGTCTGGAATTCGTTGAAGCCCGATTCCGTCATGCGCCTGCGCATGGACGATACAACGGATGAACGCAGTTTGATTTTTTTCTGCATCTTTTCGCGGCGCAGATCGAGATAGCGGTATTTCAGACGCACCTCTTCGCCGGCATCTTCATCGGATGCGACTTGCAAGGGCAGGACCTTGGCAGCGGATTGCAGGGTGGCCGTGTCGATCAGGACTTCGATGCCGCCGGTCGGTAATTTGTCATTTTGGGTGCCTTCATGGCGGTCGACGACCTTACCGTTAATGGTGATGACCGATTCGACACGCCACTTAGAAACGTCCTCAAACTGGTTATGACCACCCGGAAGGACGCACTGGGTCAGGCCGTAAGTATCGCGTAAATCAATGAAAAGCAGGCCTCCGTGGTCGCGGACGGAGTGGATCCAGCCTGACAGGCGGACGGTTTCCCCCACGTTCTGGGGGCGTAGGGCTGCGCAGGTGTGGGTGCGATAAGCGTGCATATTTATCAATCCTTAGCTTGGAAGGTGTCTCAGCCCCTGTTATATCCAAGAAAACACCAAGAAAAGAAACGGTTTTTTGTGCCCAAGCCAACCTTTTTAGCTCTCGACACCGAGTTCCTGCGGGAACGCACCTATTATCCCCAGCTTTGCCTTGTGCAAGTGGCAGCACCCGAAGGGGAGGCGATTTTGCTCGACCCGCTCTCGGGCGATGACATGACCGACCTTGAGGAAGCGTTGTTCGACCCCGATGTCGTCAAGGTTTTCCATGCGGGCAGACAAGACCTCGAGATTTTCGTCAAGCTCTATGGCCGCGTGCCCGCGCCGATTTTTGATACGCAGGTTGCAGCCATGGCACTGGGTTACGGCGATTCCGTTTCCTATGCGGCGCTAGTGGCCGATGTGTGCAAACACACAATTGATAAATCGCAGCAGTTCACCGACTGGTCGATCCGCCCGCTGACGGCCGAGCAACTGGCCTACGGTGCCGATGACGTGTTGTACCTGCGCCGCGTCTATGAGAATTTCAGGGAACGCCTTGACCGCCTTGGCCGCACGCCATGGATCGAAGAGGAAATGGCCAAACTGTCAGACCCTGCCATTTATACCGTCATCCCCGAAGAAGCATGGGAGCGCATTAAAATCCGCACCGACAAGCCACAGGCGCTTTCCGTGTTGCGCGGGCTTGCCGCGTGGCGCGAGCGTGAAGCACAGCGCCGCGACATCCCCAAGGGCCGCATTTTCAAAGACGAAACACTGGCCGAGATTGCGATGTCGCAACCGCGCGATGCCAAGGCTTTGGCCCGCGTGCGCGGCTTCCCGTCTGATCTGGCTGAAAAACCATTGGGGCAGAATATTTTGCGCGTGGTTGAAGAATCACTCGCCGTCCCGCGCGAGGACATGCCGAAGGTCGAGCGTACCAAACCCTTCCCTGCCGATTTGCAGCCCGCGCTTGAGATGCTAAAAATGCTGTTGCGCATCCAGTGCAGCGAGGCCGGTATTTCACCGCGCCTTGTCGCCGACGCTGACGATTTGCAGGCCATTGCCATCAAGGGAGATGACGAAACCATCGCCTGTATGACGGGTTGGCGCCGCGAAGTGTTCGGCGATGCAGCATTGGCGTTAACGTCAGGCCGGTTGGCACTGGCTGTCAAAGACGGCAAGATTGTTAAGACACATTCTTAAGAAATAGCTTAGAAAACAGACATTTGCGCCACTATAAGGTGACGCATAGCAGCTATGCTTTTATGCATTTTCGCTTGCTTTTGTTTTATTTTCATAATATATACAAGTTATCCACTGTTGTGGCGCTTATGGCCAACCGAAATACCTTGACCACAAGTGCGACAATTTTGCATGTTACGCGTGGATGAAAGCATAAGTAACGCCGGATGCAGTAAATCGCAGGAGTTACTTTATGTTTTCGGTAGTAAGACAAGGGTGTGTGTCATGTCCAAGCGCGTATCGCAGACGACCTTTCACATCCTTTGGGCCAAGTTAACAACAGCCAAGGGTCTTTTACGACATGACTGCTGATCAAATTGTAGTGCCCCTACCCACTGCCCAGTTCAAACATGCTTCCGCATTAGAGCTCATGCCTTTGGGCCCTGCTGTTACCTTTGCCATTCGCAAAGATGCGCTGTTTGCGACCGACCTTCTTGTTCAGGGACTGTCCCGCCTTCCAGAGGTAAAAAACGGCAATATCGATATTGCTGAATCCGTCAGCGATGCGTATCGCGACTGGGGCCATAGCGTCCTTCAATCCTTCTCCCGCTATCTGGATTACGACCAATACGGCGTGCGCGAAAACAATTCACGCTCGCTCACGGTCATGTTCTATGACGCGACAGAACTGGCTGCCCATACCATCCGGAACGCCTATGAACTGGCCGAGCCATACCTCAAGCAACCTGACGCCCCGATGCTTGTGTCGCTGGACGACATGATCCATCAGGCTGACGCACCCTTCCCTGAAATCGCATTCTCGCGCCTGTTCTCGCTGGAAGGCGATGAAATGGACTATGTTGCGCGCCCCGGCCACCGCCCGGTTGAAGAGCAGATCAAACGTATTGCCCAGCTGGCTGAGTATATGGCAGGCAAATACGGCCAGCCTGTGCCGATTGTGCTGCTGGAAGATAACGTCCGCCGTGCCAAGATGCTGAACTGGGTTATCGGCAAGATGGACGAAGCCGGCGTATTCCAACACGCAACACTGGCCGGTATCTCGACGAGCTTCTGCAATGCCAAGGAAGAAGAGCGCAGCAAGATTACACATAACGGCAATGTCGTGCCGGTAAAGGCTGTGAAAGATTGTGATGCCAACTGCATTATCGACGTGGCCACCACGCGCGACCTGCTGTTTGACGGTTTTGTCACGCAGCACGGCGACCTTATTGGCCGCCTGCCCGGCATTTTCATGGATGTTGAAAAACGCTTCAAGATTGCCCCTAAACACGGCAAGGCTTTCAAATCCGAAATCATCGACGCCAACATCAAGTTCTGCCGCGACATCGAGGAATCATTCGGCGTTAACCCGCCGCTGGCTTGGTTTGACGGCGGCCCTATCATCTCGCGCATTGCAGGCATCTCGCAAATGACGCCGATGACCGACGTAATGCAGAGAGCAAAAACCGGCCTGTTTGGCAAATTCGCCGCGAACGACACCGGCCTTTCGCAAGAAGCCGCACCAGCTGCTGTCACAACAGGCGCGTCGTGCAAACCCATAATGGTCTAATTATCGATTGCGATACGGGGCGCGATGACGCCCTCGCTATCTGGCTGGCACTGGCTTTGCGCCTGCCACTGAAGGCCGTTGTTGGCGCTTACGGCAACACAACCCCTGATAACGTAATCCATAATTCCATGGGTGTTCTGGCCCTTGCAGGCCGCGCCGATATTCCGGTTCTGCGCGGGGCCACCGCACCCCTTAAACCACATCATTACATTGATACGATTTTGCTGCCCAAACAGGCGGGGGCCGGTAACGGGCTTTGCAACCTGACGCTACCCTATGACGATGCATTGATGCCGCATGACGCATCAACCGACACGCTGGCAAACCGCGTTCTGGCCGCCGCCGATGGGCAGAAAATAGATTACGTGATTACAGGCAACGCCACATCTTTTGCACATATCTGCAAGGCGTTGGGCGATGATGCTAAAAAACACATCAACAGTGTCACCATGTGGGGCGGCAAGCTAGATGTGCTGTGGCAAGCCATGCCCGGCCCTGATTTCAATTTCGGATGCGACCCTTATGCCGTGCAGGCTATCCTCGATTCAGGTATCCCCGCACGCTTCATGCCGATGGATACGACATGGCAGATCGTTATGACGCTGGCAGAGCTTGAAGCCCTTGTGCCGACCACACCGGTGGCCGACTTCGCCAAAGAGCTGATGATCGCGCACTGCAAACATTTTGCGCCAGAACCTTTATTCCGTTTTCATGACCCCAGTGTCATTTACGCCTTAACTGATGATGCCCCGTTTACGGATGTCACATGGCGTATTGGCACTGATGCCGGACACCCTGATTTTGGCCGCCCGATCAGCGATGCCAATGGCACGCGCGTCGAGATTTACATGCCCGATGCCGCCCAGCGCGCCGCCATGCTGAACAGCATTTTAACCAAGCTCGGTTTCGCCCTTTAAAATTTGTGCAACGCGTAGATTTTAACCCCGTATTTCTTGACAATCGGGGTACCGATCCTCTTTTATACAGCCAAGTTTTCTGTAAATAAGGGACCATATGACCGTAGCACCTCTGATTATCCCTGGCGACCATAGCCGCACTCTGGCCCACGGCATTGCCGAGGCTTTGAACAGCCGCGTAGTCGATGTCATGACCAAGCGTTTTGACGACAACGAAGTCAAAACCCGCATTGAAGAAAATATCCGCGGTCGTGACGTTGTAGTTGTAGCTTCAGCCGCAGGCCACCCTGATGAACAGGAAAAAGAAACGCGGCTGCTGTTGCGCGCGGCCGTCAAACGCTGCGATGCCAAATCCGTCACGCTGCTGGTACCTTACATGTGGTATGGCCGGTCAGACGATAACTGGGGCGAACGCAACGAACCCGCCCTTATGGACACCATCGAGACCCTGCGCCCGCTGTGCGACAAGGTTGTGGTGGCTGACCCGCATAACGCCCTTATGGTGCGCGAGAAATTTGCCGAAGCCGCCAAAACCAACGTCGTCCACTTCGCCTACCCTTATGCCGTGCAGCTGCGCGCCATGATCGAGGCGGGGATTATCACCCGCGAATCTCTTTTGCTCTCGCACGCCGATTCAGGCTCGACCAAGCGCATCAGCCCCACTTTCCGCGCCTGCGTTTACAGCACATTGCAACTGGAAGGCCGCAAGGCCGAACAGGACGACTGGGCCGTCGGCCTCAAAGACCGCGACAAGGTCACGGGCAAAAGCTATTACAAAGGCTTTGATACCCAAGTTAAGGGCCGCGACGTGGTTATTTTCGAAGACATGATCGCATCGGGCGGTACCGCCATGGAACTGGCCGATATGCTGAAAGGCCACGGCGCGCGCTCGGTCATCCTGTTTGCCACATCGGGCCTGTTCACAACCAAGCCCGGGCAAGCACCCGATGCATCGGTCAAACGCCTTGATGCTTCAAAAACGCTTGATGCCGTGTTCATCACCGATACATACGACCATGCACCGGTGACGCCTTCTCTGCAGGCCGCGATTGACGCAAGCCCGCTCATTCATACGGTCAAAACGGCACCTTACCTCGCATCTATCATCCGCGCTTTGTATGCCGATGCAGTGCCCGAGCGTATGGAAGATAATTCGATTTCGTCGATTCTGAATGGCAGCCACAAGCTGAACGGCACCATTGCCAGCGTGACGCCTTATAAGCCCGGCTCGCCGCTGCTGCGCCTCAAGGGGCTGGCTGCGGCCTGATTACAGCTGAAGCGCTTCCTGCTGGGGGTTCAGCAGGTCGCGCACCAGCGCGGTTGTCACAGGCCTTTTTTGCGTCATCGATAAATGGTCCAGCTGGGCCACAAGGTTGCGGGCGGCGGCAAAGCTGCGTTCCATGCGCGTGACGCTATATTCGATGACGCCGACATCAATACGCATCTGGCGGTCGGCAAATAACTTCACCATCAAAGCCCTTAGCAAATCTTCATCCGGCAGGCCCAAGGCCACTTGCGGGCAGGAACGCAGGCGCGACGCCAGATCAGGCACCGCGAATTTGAGCAGCGCGAGCGGCTTGGTGCCCGTAATCAGTAAACTGCCCGGTGTCTGGCGGACATGGTTATACAAATGGAACAGCGTTTCCTCGGATGGGCGGTTGCCCGTGAATGTATCAAGGTTCTCGATAACCTGCGCGTTCGCACCCGCCATGGTTTTCCAGATGGAGGCCAGATGCGTTTTGCCCGACCCTTCAGGCCCGTAAATATAGAGCGCGGGGGCATTCCATTGCGGCCAGCGGTCAATGAAGGCGAGTGCGTCACGGTTACTTTCGGATACCAGAAAATCCTCCCGCGACATGGCGGGTGTTACCGGGAACGATAACGGAATCTGGTTCACGCGGCTCATATCATGCGGCCGTGTAGTAACTGCTTTTCTTATATTCAGCGATGGCGTGGCGAACCAGCACGCCGATGACGGCGGCCACGGGCACGGCAATCAGCAAGCCTGTGAACCCAAGCAGGCTACCACCCGCCATAAGCGCGAAAATAACCCAAAGCGGGTGAAGGCCGATATTGTCACCAACCAGACGCGGGGTTAGAAAATTACCTTCGATAAACTGGCCGATACCGAATACGACCAAGGCCGCCAGCACCAGCATGGGGTTGCCTGTGGTAAACCATGCAACCGCCATCGACATGACAAGCCCTGTACCCGAACCGACATAAGGCATGATGGACAAAATGCCCGCAGACAGGCCAATGACAAAGCCAAAGCGCAAGCCGATAGCCGTGAGGCCAATACCGTAGAACAGGCCAAGAATGACACAGACCGTGAGCTGCCCGCGAATAAAGCCCGACAAGGTTGTATCGAACTGTGCCGTCAGGTCGCGTACAACGGGTGCCTTGTCACGCGGCATGAGGTCATTGAACTTCGAAACCAGACGCGGCCAGTCGAGCATCATATAAAACGCGACGATGGGCATCAGGAAAATAAAGCTCGCGAATGACATGATGGCAGCGCCGCCTGCCAGCACACCGGCCAGCACGCTGCGTCCCGCCTTGAAAACTGAACCGCCTTGCCCCTGTACGCTATCAACCAGCCCTGCCGTGTCGGTCGGGATATCAAACCCGAAGCGCTGCGTCAGGCCTGCAAGCGCCGCTTGCGCGCGCGCAATCCATTGCGGCAGGTCGTCAGATAATTGCAGGGCTTCATGGAACAGCACAGGCACCAGAAAACCAACGCCAAGCCCAACAACCAGCAAGAACAGCAGCAGGATGGACAAAACAGCGCCCCAGCGCGGCCAGCCCGCACGCTCAAGGCGCAGCACCAGCGGATTGAGCAGATAGGCAATGGCCATGCCCAGTATAAACGGCATCAGAATTTCCTGAAACAGCAGCAGGAACCCTACAAACAGGGCGACTACGCAGATCCAGAATAATGAAAGGGTGCCGCTGATACGCATCTTAGAAACTACGCTCCATGGTTAGCGTGTAGGCAGGTGCGTCTTTGGCACCGCCGGGCGCAGACGTAATTTGCAAACCGTTCTGCGCCATGGCGCTGGCAAGCATGTCTGTGTCGCCGCTATAGGCAAAGTCGATGCTTGCCTGCGATGGGCTGATGGCACGCACATTAATGGCATTCACCCCCGGTACGCGGCCCAGCGCCTGCCGCATCGACACCCATTGCTGAAGGCCGGAGAAACGCGCGAGCGTGCGGTAAGACCCTGCACGGGCAGACACTAGTGCTTTAGGCGTAACGGTTTTTTGCGTCACAACGGTTTTCTGGGTGGTGATGGTTGGCGTTTCGGCCTTTGGCGCATCAGCCATCATGGAAACAGGTGTCGCCATGCTTGGTACCGATGTGACCGGCATTGCGGGTGACGATGTAATGACCGTTGTGGTTTTGGTGACAGGCACCATGTTTTGGGCTGTCGCCGACAAAACCGGCATGGCATGGAGGGACGCCACTGTTTTTTTGACCGCTTCGTCCATGACCTGGCCGCTGGCGTTATCGACACCAAAACGGCCCATGGGTACGGCCGTGCCGTTTTCGTATTGGAACAGCGATATGATCATCGTGCCATTGGGCTGTTTTTCAGCCATGGCCAGCACCGCGTGCGTGGCCTTGTAACGGTCGAGCAGCGCGCCAATATTGCCGGTTTGCACCAATGGCTGGCTTGGGCTGTATTCGCGCAAATCATCAACATCGCCTACGGGCAATACAATCGGGCGGTCTTTATCCTGCGCTAAAATCGTGTCGCCTTCCCAGGCATCGCGCCATGGGTTGTCCTGCCCCCAGAGGGTTTGCTGACCTGACGGGCCATACCATGGCAGCAACAGCACGGGGCCTTTGGGTGCAGAAGGCACAGACGCAGGCATGGCTGGCTTGGGCACAGCTGGCGCCGCGGCTTCAGCCATTTTGGTATCATCAACGGCTGCTGGCGTTGCAGGCGTTGTGACCGTCGTTACTTCCGTGATCGTGGTTTTTTCAACCGGGGCCGGGTTCGGCATGGCGTCCGCCGGCGTTACGGGGGCCGTTGCCATCTTGGTTTCCGTGGTTGTCACGGTCGTGGTTTCGGTGGTCACCGCCTGCGGGGCGCTTTGGGCCTGCGGGGTTGCGGCCAGCTGCACACTGCGCTTGAAGGCGGCAGGCGAGAAACGGATATCGAGCGTGCCTGCATAGCGGCGCGTGGTCATTTTTTCGCGCACGATTTCAAAATCGTGCACAAGGCCTGCCAGTACGCGGTCATCCGGCACAATCAGATTCGGCCGTTCTTCAGGGCTCAACAGCTTGTCGGCCACCTGTTCGTAGGCTTTGCGGCGTGCCTCGGTGAAGGCCTTGTTACGGGCATCAAGGGCCGATGCGCCGGTCGTATCGACACTGACGGCTTTGGCGGTATAAATACCGTCATCCTGCGCTTGCGCGGGGGCCGCCAGAGACAGGCAGAAAGCTGCCAAAAAAATTATCGTTAACGGGGCCAAAAAAAAGCTATACAACGACTTGCACATAAATATGGGGTCCGGCGGTTTTAGGTTGTGCCCTTAGTACTACAACTATGGAAGGATTGGCTTCAATATGAAAGGCAACGCTGCGGACGCTTATAAACAGGCTGGTGTGGACGTCGATGCCGGCACCGCATTGGTCGAGGCCATCAAACCCGCGGCGGCTGCAAGCAAGCGCGCGGGTGTTATGGCCGGCCTTGGTGGGTTTGGCGCGTTTTTCGACCCCAAAGCCGCAGGCTTCAAAGACCCCTTGCTGGTTGCGACCACGGACGGCGTGGGCACCAAGCTTAAAATCGCGATTGATACCAACCGCCACGCAGGCATCGGGCAGGACCTTGTGGCGATGTGCGTAAACGATCTGGTCGTTCAGGGCGCCGAGCCGCTTTTCTTCCTCGATTATTTCGCCACCGGCAAACTGGATGTGGCACATGCCGCAACCATCGTGAATGGTATTGCCGCTGCGTGCCAATCGGTCGGCTGCGCTTTGGTCGGCGGTGAAACCGCCGAAATGCCGGGCATGTACGCCAAAGGTGATTATGACCTTGCAGGGTTTTCGGTCGGTGCCGTCGAACGCGGCCGCCAGGTCACGGGCACCACGATTGCTGAAGGTGATGTCGTCCTCGGCCTCGCGTCATCGGGCGTCCATTCCAACGGGTTTTCACTGGTGCGCAAGGTTGTAGCCGATTCAGGCGTGGGCCTTGATGACGCCGCGCCGTTTGCGACCAACAAGTCACTAGCTGAAGTTTTGCTTGAACCTACAAAGCTTTACGTCAACTCACTGATATCAGCCCTCAAGGCTGATGCGCCCATCAAAGGCATGGCCCATATTACGGGCGGCGGGTTGCTTGAAAACATTCCCCGCGTCTTACCTGATGGCTTGGGCGTTCGCCTTGACGCCCGTGCATGGCCGTTATTGCCGGTGTTTAAATGGTTGGCACAGGCGGGCAAACTATCCGTCACCGATTTGGCCCGCACCTTCAATTGCGGGATCGGCATGGTCGTGATTGTTCCAGCAGAATCTGCACAAACCGTCACCAACACCTTGACGAATATGGGTGAAAGCGTTTACGCCATCGGTTCGGTCGTAGCGGCGCCGGGCGAGACCCGCGTCATCATCGACCATGATCAAAGCGTCTGGCAAAGCATCTGAATGGATTAAACACCGTGTCAAAACTTAAACTGGCAGTCCTGATTTCGGGGCGCGGGTCGAATTTGCAGGCGCTGATAGATGCCTGCGCCAACCCCACGTTTCCGGCTGAAATAGCTGTTGTCGTCTCGAACATCCCCCATGCAGCTGGCCTAGACCGCGCGGCGGCCGCCGGCATCCCTGCCATGATCTGCGACCATACGTATTTCAAAGGCGACAAGCCGGGCTTTGAAAACGCATTGGCCACCATACTGGAACAGCACGACACGGAACTGGTTTGCCTTGCCGGTTTTATGCGTATCATCAGCCCTGTTTTTCTGAACCGATTCAAAGACAAGGTTATCAACATTCATCCGTCACTTCTGCCTGCCTATAAGGGGCTCGATACCCATGCCCGCGCATTGGCGGCCGGCGAGACGACCCACGGATGCAGCGTCCACCTTGTAACAGCGGGTATGGATGAAGGCCCGGTTATAGCCCAGCGAGCCGTGGCCATACTGCCTGACGATACGACGGAAACACTGACCGAGCGTGTTTTGGTACAGGAGCATATTCTTTACCCCGAAGTCGTGGCTGATATTGCCACCGGCGCAGTGGTTATAAGGCAAGGACAGATTGAAAGGGCGACCCCGTTGCTGCATCATAGGGATGCTGAAATCGAATCTTTTCATATCCCTGAAAGCCCTGTGGACCAACTTCATGTTTCAAGACCGTCCGCGCCTGATTCCGCTTTCGATGACCCCCACGCCATGTGGGATGCGTTCACGAAGGCATTTTTCATTGCCGGAGGTCTGATTGCCGTTGTGCTTGTCCTGCTGGCCGTTTTCCTGGTTTAAAAGGAACCTGCTGGGCCTAGGCCTGCTTGCCACGATCGGGATGATCGCGGTGAACGGGCCTACCCACGCGCAGGACGCCCAGCTGCAGCAAGCCCCCACTACAGGCGCTGCCGCACCCCTTCTGACCCCCACTACCAATATCGTCCTGACCGACCGGCGCGAGGATTATGACATCATCCCGTTTTTGTACCACACGCGTGACGCCACCCGCGATTTGAGCGCGCGCGAGGTGTTTTTACGCCATCAAAGCAATCTGCGCGGCGACCGCCTGAATTCGACCCCGCTGGATCTGAGCCTCGACCCCGTGCCCCACTGGCTGCTCATCGACATCACCAATGACAGCCACCGCAGCGACTGGATGCTTGATTTCGGAACGCTGGCACAGGGCCGCACGGGCCTGACCCCGCAATTCTTCATCCAGAACGGGCAGCGCGGCAGCCTTCTGGTTAGCACGGCCACCCGCAGCAACGGCGTGGGCGATGAAACGCGCCTTGTGCCCCATGCCGTGCCCATCAATCTTTTGCCCGGCCAGTCCATCACACTGGTGATATATATTGTGCCCACCGATTATGCCCCGTTTGTGATCGCGCCCCGCATCCTGACGTCCGACACACTCATCAACGGTCCGGACGCCACGTCAGACCGCTGGCTGCAAAGCAGCGTCCTTACGCTGCTAACCGGCAGTATCGTGTTTTTCCTTGGCGGCATGTTTTTACGCCGCGGGCTTGGTTTTTTCCCGCATGTCATGTTCTTCGCGCTGCAGGCTTTCTGGTTCTGGCTTTCGGGCAGTTACATATTTGCCGACATACCGGCAGGGCCGCATGTGCAGGGTATTGTGCTGGCCGCAGGCGGGTTACTGGCGCTGGCCGTCACACAGTCGATTGTGCTTTCACAAGAAGGCGAGGCCGGCGATAGCATTCTTTTGTACATCTGTGCCAGCTTCGTGCTGATGGCCATCATCGTTTTCGTATTCGCAGCGCCTTCTGGCAGTATTTTGCGTGTGGGCGTCATTGGCGGGGCGGCTGCCGTGGGGTACCTGATCGCCATTATGAAGGCCCTGACCGTGCGCCACGAAATGCGCTGGGCGGGCCGGGCAGCCGCTATTGCATGGATTGTCATGGTCATTGGACAGGGTCTGCCCTTCCTTAATATTTATACAGCGCAAGGCCAGCCAAGCCCGATGATGCTGCAGGCTCCGTGGCTATGTATGCCACTTGTGTGCGTTTTGCTTATTTTGTCGGGCGTGGCCTATATACGCGCCGGTAATACCAGCCTGATGCGCGAAGTTTTGCGCCAGGCCCAGCGCGTGCAGAACGTCAATCGGCTCAAACAATCGAAAGAAACGGCCGACCAGGCACGGCTTTTGCGCGTGATCGAGCGTGAGCGCGAGATCATGGAAGATTTGCGCGCGCGCGAAGCCGAGCGCACCGAAGAAATGCGGATGGCCAAAATTACGGCTGACGAAGCCAACCGCGCGAAATCAGCTTTTCTGGCCGTTGTCAGCCACGAGATCCGCACCCCGATGACAGGGATTATGGGCATGGTGCGCTTGCTGCACGACACCCAGATGACGCGCGAACAGCGCGATTACACCCAGACCATTCAGGATTCAGGCGATGCCATGCTGGCTTTGCTGAACGACATTCTGGATTTCTCAAAAATCGCGAGCGGCGGCATGACGCTTGAATCTATCGATTTCGACCTGCACCGCGTGATCCACAGCGTGGCCATGCTGATGAACGGCCATGCCGTCCAGCGCGGCATTTACCTGCAAACCGATGTGGATGTGGATACCCCGCGCTTCCTGAAGGGTGACCCTACGCGCCTGCGTCAGGTGCTGCTGAACATTGTCGGTAATGCCATCAAGTTTACGGCGCGCGGCGGGGTTACCATACGCCTGCGCGCGGGCGACCCCGCGCTTGCCACCGGTGACTATCTTGACCAGTTGCCGATTTATTTCGCGATTGAAGACACGGGAATCGGTATTTCGGAGGAAGCACAGAAAAACCTGTTTAATCCGTTTTCACAGGCCGATTCGTCGATCGCGCGGAAATTCGGGGGTACGGGGTTGGGCCTTGCCATCTGCAAACGCCTGATCGAGGCCATGGGCGGGGAGATCGCGCTGAACAGTATCGAGGGGCAAGGCACGACCTTCAGTTTCACGCTCATCTTCCCGGCGGGTGACCAGCAGGCAGCCCAGGATGATTCAGCCGACAGCCATGCAGGCGATAACCTCGCCATACCGATGAACCTGCTGGTGGTGGATGACAACGCCATCAACCGCAAGGTCATGGAAGGATTGCTGGGCCGCGATGGCCACCGCGTCACGTCTGTGTCGGGCGGGGCGGAAGCCATCAAGACCCTGAACGAGCGCGTGTTCGACCTTGTGTTCATGGATATTGAGATGCCGGAAATGAACGGGGTTGAAGCCACGCACCGCATCAGGGCTGCGGCCGACCCGCGCGTGGCCAACACCCCCATTATTGCCCTGACAGGCAACGTGGGCGAGGATGACCGTGCAAGATACCTTGATGCGGGGATGCGCGATGCGCTGGCCAAGCCGATTGACCCTGAGCTCCTGCGCGAAATTCTAATCGCGTTTGGCGAAGCGCGACCTGCTGAACCCACCAAGACCGATGTACCGTCCAAAGATTTGTGGGATTTAAGCGCCGATGAACTGGATGAAGACAGCTTCTCGGGCACGGCTGAGGCCCCGCCGGCTGATTTCGAGGCGGCCAGAAATAACGACAATACGCAAGATGAAGACACCGAAGCCGCCAGCCTGCTGATGGCTGACCTTGGTGCCGACATGTTTGCGCGTCAACCCGATGACGAGATCAACAACCCGCCCGTGCCTCAGGCTTCTGATGCCCCGCAATTCGACCCCGTTCTAATTGATACAGTTATTTTCAAATCGCTTCTGGGGTCGCTTGGCCAAGCCCAGCTGGATGAGATGCTGGTTGGCGTATTCAGCCATAACAAATCGGTCATGCCGACATTGCAGACAGCCTTTAACGACGGTGACAATGAAACCTTACGCGGCTGCGCGCATGAACTGAAGGGCATGAACGGCAACTTTGGCCTCAAGGCCGTGGCCATGGTGGCGGCCGCCATTGAAAACGGCTGCCGCGCTCCTGACATGACGTTCGACCAGATGGAAGAACTTGTCTTCAGCGAATTGCCGGGCGCCATTGAGCGCACCGAAAAACTGTTCCAGAAATAAACCCATAAAAAAACCGCCTGATGGGCGGTGGACGATAGCGACGGTTTAAGTGATCAGGCTGCGAAGTTTTCGCGGGAGGCCGATCGCATGCTTTGACGATAGGCACAAAGATGGCGATGCCACGCCGCAAGCACCGCATCGTTGCCCGCAATATACTGAATGGACACGAGGGTTTTGACGGGGCTTTTGCGTTCAATGCCGTCATCCTGCTCGACCACGGCCTGATTGAGGCGGATGGTGAGGTCGATGTCATGCGCCTTCATGGCACGGACAACCCCGCCACGGCCGTAAGATACGGTCAGGCCACACAGCATAGAATGATAAATGCCTTCTTCAGCCGATGCGCTATACACGCGGCTGCCCTCGCGCCGGACTAAATCGGCGATGTCCATCACGACCATCGATTCTGGCCATTGCGGTACGGGTAAAACTGAAGTCATCCTTTAATCGTGTTCCCTCAATAAGGCAAAAATCGGGCAGGTTTCGTGCCCGCCCGACGCCTTCATTTTTTCGTAAGTTAGGCCGCTTCCGCTAACAGCAGTTCAGCCATTTTAGCCGGGTCAACCGTGCGACCCGCCTGCGCCACGTTCATGTGGTCATGCATGGATTCAACCAGATCGCCCATGCGGTTTTTAAAGAAGTGATTCGCGCCATCGACCGTACGGTGGTCGATCTTGATGCCTTTTTGCATCCGCAGTTTATCGACCAGTTTCTGGATCGGGGCTGGCGCCACCATGTCGTCATTGCCGCCGTTGATGATCAGGCCCGATGTAGGGCACGGTGCCAGAAAGCTGAAATCATAGACGTTGGCAGGGGGTGTTACCGAAATAAAACCACGAATTTCAGGACGGCGCATCAAAAGCTGCATCCCGATCCAGGCACCGAAAGCAAACCCGCCGACCCAGACATGAGGGGCGTTGGGGTTGATGGCCTGCATCCAGTCGAGGGCTGATGCCGCATCGGACAACTCACCCTCCCCCTTATCGTGCGTACCCTGGCTTTTGCCAACACCGCGAAAATTGAAGCGCAGGGTTGAAAAACCGCGTGCAACGAAGGTCTGGTGCATGGCGTAGGCGACCTTGTTATTCATGGTGCCGCCGTGTTCCGGGTGGGGGTGCAGTACCAGCGCTAAAGGCGCATTTGTCATTTTGGAATGTGTGTAGCGACCTTCGAGGCGGCCAGCAGGACCATTGATGATAATTTCGGGCATATTCGACTTTCTATGCGCGTTAAACCGCTATTTATCAGACTTGAAACATCACCTTGGCAATATAAGTAATTAGCCAAGACGGAACCTAATGTCTGTCTATCGGGTTAGTGTCGTTATATTGAAATGTCTAGGACATTGTCAATTATACTTCGCAGGTGCAGCATTTATGGGGTGGCTGCGCCCACAGGGAACAAGTCCATGAAAACCTTGTGGTTTATTTCCCCTATTATCGTATGTACGTTATGCGCGCAATATAATGTCGTATAGCGTTCATCAAAGAAAAATCAGGTCTAAAAGTGGAAAAATTGGAAACTTCATCGCGCGGTCGCCATGCTTTAACAGCGATGGTCGATCTCACAAAAAAGCAAAGCGAACGGCCGGTTCCGTTATCGGATATCGCCGCCAGCCGTCAAATTTCACTCTCGTACCTTGAACAAATGTTTTCAGGGCTGCGGCGCCATGGTCTGGTCAAAAGCCATCGCGGCCCGGGCGGCGGTTACCTTTTGGGCCTGCCGGCGGCTGAAATCAGCGTGGCTGCCATTATCCGTGCAGCCGAAGACGGCCCATCGGCCCAGCGCGGGCAAGCCAATATCCGCCGTACCCGCCAGCCCGACCAATCAGCCGACAAGCTTTGGTCCAACCTCAATGGCCTCGTCTATGGCCTTCTTGACCATATTTCGCTTGATGATGTCGTATCGGAACGTGTTGAAGTCTATCAAAAAGTGTTTAGAACCGAGCCTTAAGCCAATTTCGCCCACCATTCCGGGCCAAGTTTGAAAAGGTTTTCGGTTACACCATGATCTATCTTGATCATAACGCCACCACATCTTTGTACCCGCAGGTTATCGACAAGGTAGCCGAGGTGATGCGCGGCACCAGCAATGCATCATCCGTCCATGCCGCAGGGCGCCATGCCCGCACGTTGGTTGAGGATGCGCGGCAGGCCGTGGGTGCCCTTTGCAACGCCAACCCGAAAGGCGTTGTGTTCACCAGCGGTGCCACAGAAGCCAACAACACCATCATCAAATATTTCGCCAATACCGGCCGCGTGCTGACATCGGGCATTGAACACCCGTCCGTCATCGAAGCCGCGCCGCAGGCCACGCGCATTCCCGTAAAAGCCGATGGCCTCATCGACATGGACGCCCTGGCCCTTATGCTGCAGCCAAGCGATGCACCAGCGCTTATCAGCGTCATGCTGGTGAACAATGAAACAGGCGTGATCCAGCCCGTGGCAGACATTGCGAAACTGGCCCACACATACGGTGCGCGCGTGCATACCGATGCCGTGCAGGCTGCCGGCCGCATTGCGATTGATATGCCATCGCTGGGTGTCGATTACCTGACCATATCAGCCCATAAAATGGGCGGGCCGCAAGGAAGCGGTGCCATTGTAGGCATTGCGGGCGCACCGCCCGTCAAGCTCATTCACGGCGGAGGGCAGGAACGCCGCCAGCGCGCTGGCACTGAAAACGTGGCCGGTATTGCAGGCTTTGGCGTGGCAGCCAAACTGGCGCAAGACAACCTTAAAACCTATGCGGCTTTGGCTGCGATGCGTGATGCGATTGAAGCGCGTATCCCGCATATTACGGTGTTTGGTGCCACGGCCCCGCGCGTGGCCAACACCACCTGTTTTGCGCTGCCGGGCGTGCCAGCCGATACGCAGCTCATGGCACTCGACCTTGCAGGTATTTGTGTTTCCAGCGGGTCGGCCTGTTCATCAGGCTCGGTCAAGCCCAGCCATGTGCTTGAGGCCATGGGCATTGCACCTGCACTGGCCACCTGCGCTTTGCGCGTATCGCTGGGCGTTACGACCACACAGGCCGATATCGACAGCTTCATCGACACCTATAACCGCTTGGCACTGACATGGCTAAAATAACCTTCATCCTGCGCGATGGCACCCCGCTTGAGGCCGATGCCCCTATTGGCCTTTCCATCATGGAAATTGCGCGCAAAGCCGGCATCAACGACATTGAAGGGGCTTGCGGCGGCTCGCTTGCCTGCGCCACCTGCCACCTGATCATCCATCCCGACTGGTACGACCGTGTCTTGCCTGAAGACGGTAAATCGGTGGAAGAGGAAGACATGCTGGACTTGGCCTTCGACCTTACCAAAACCTCTCGACTTTCCTGCCAGATCATGATGCGCGAGGAGCTTGAAGGGCTTATTGTGGCCGTGCCCGGCGCCCGCGACCCTTTTACCGCCTAAAACTTTTTGCTTTTTCGTAATATGGGGTGCTAGGGTCAGCCTTCATGGCCACATCTTTTTTACAACAATTCGGGCCGCCGAAGCACTGGGCGGTATTCCAGAACGTTTTAGACGTGCTGGTCGATGATTTGCGCGTTGATCCCGTGCTGTTCATGGAACGCATCAGCCCCGCGTTTTTACGCCATGCGGATGCGACCAAGCCATTCCATTTCAGAGCCGAGACACGCAGCAAGCATAAGCTCAACTTCACCGATTATACGGTTGTGTGCAAAGGCATGGGCCGTCAGGGCACTTACGAATACCGGGTTACATCCATTGATAACAACCACAATCTGGGCGTGCTTGATTTACGCCGTGTGATGGATGACCAGAAGCTGATCGGCAACAAGAAGACGGTTAAACCCATTACATCAACACAAGACCGTTTTCAGCGTATGCTGACACGGCATTTGACCGGTCTTTACCGCCGCCTGCCCGACAGCAGCAGCTGGGTGTCGGATTTATGGTTTCTGGAAGATGCTGACGCCAGCGGTTTCCAGTCGATGGATTTCGCGCGCGAGATGACTGTCAAGGACATGATGAAATCGCTCGATGGTCTGGTCGGCCATCGCTTTTCCGATGTAACCTTCCGCAACTACCTGCAAAAACTGCTGACCGACGCGCTGGAAAAATACGATGCTTCCCAAAAGCCCGTAACCAAGGCGCTGCTGCGCGATGCCGCCACACGGCTGGACCGCGATGCCATCAAATTGCTGACAGCCAACCCGTCGTCACTGACCGCATCGAATTACCGCTGGCTGACCGACCACGAAAACCCCAAGGCTCTGCCTGCACGTCGCGCGCTGGTTGCCGCCTGCCCCATTTTATTACTGGTGGGCGAGCGCACCGATATGCCGAGCGTATCTCAGGCCGTGTCGGAAGACCGTTTCAATGTTGACCAATTTATTGCCCGCACCCTGCACGCCCATACACCCGAACGCCTACAGTTTTACAAAGACATGCGCGAGCAGGAAATCGGCCTTGATAATGCGCGTATTTTACCGCGTATCGCGCATTATCTGGCCCATGCTCCCCATGGCGTGACCTTGCCGAACACACCAGATGAATGGGCTCATATTGGCGGCCTTGTAAGCACTGCACACGGTATTGCACCTATCATCCAGCGCGACTCGCTGCGTGTGTTTGCCGACCTTGTAAGCACTTCGTCTTATGAAGGCGAAGGCAACGTTGCGCGGTACTTCAACATGCAGTCCGGCGGCAAGCCACAAAGCATTGCCGATATGGCCGCCTTACGCAGCCGTCTGGCCCTGTCTGTGATGGCGCCGAAAATCATGGCCGAAGCACAAAAGCGTGACCTTAAAGTGCCGTTATCCGATATTTTCTACATTGTTGCCGGTAATGAATTTGTAAAACGCGGCGCTGTCATTGGCATGAATAAAAAACTGGTTGAGACCATTGATGCCTTTAACGGCCAGCGCAACATTATGGGCCATTTCTTTGACGGCGCGCCGGTTGATGCGTTGTTAAGCGCGGCATTCGATTTCAGCACGCATCGCGGGTCGTGGGATGAAAAACTGCGTGAAATGATTATCACAAGCCGCCTGTTCGAGCACGCAGCCGACTACGAATGGCCGCATCTGCCGACCATCGAGATGCCGGAAAACATGTACACAGTCGTACCCCTCAAAAACCAGGCCGAGCTGTTTCAGGAATGCTATGACACGGGTAGCGATTTATGGCGCGAAGGCCGCCGCGCGGTTAGCGAAGGCGTGCATTTCGTCAGTATCCGCAATAACGGCATCAAAATATCAGCAACAGCCATGATCTGCGAGCCGCGAGACGCGGCAGGCGAATGGACGATCGAACGTGTTGACCGTGCAGAAGGCGATATACGCAACACCCATTACCGAAATGTGGTTGAAGAGTACCTGATGCATCCTGACTTTATACGCAGCGTGCATAGCAACAAGTTTGACAGCTTGCGTGTACGTCTTCGCAACACGCTGGTATCGCGCGCCAAAGACAACGAACTGATGGGCCTGCGCGCCGACAGCCCGCGCGAACGCGCCGCTATTCTCAATGCCCTGCGCCCCTACATCAAAAGTGCAGAAAACTGGGAAATTGACCAGAACGGCTGCTTCAGCGCCCCTAAAATCAATGCCATCACCAATACGCTGCTTACCAATATCGCGCCGTTTTACCGCACCCGCGCCCCTGCCTAGATTTTGACAAAAACCTGCACTAGATTGCCTGGCATGAGACACATCATTGCGTTGCTGGCCTGTGCTGTTTTACTGGCTGTGCCGTCTGCCTACGCGCAGGACGGGGCTGCGCCTTTGGTCTCGGCTGTTCCGATTTCGGCCGCACAGGTCAAACTGTCATATGCGCCAATTGTCAAGAAAGTCGCGCCCAGCGTTGTCAATATTTATACCAAGCGCGTGGTTACCGGCCGCGCGGGCAACCCCTTTATTGGTGACCCGTTTTTTGCCCCCTTCTTTGGCAATATGGCGCCGATACGAAAGCGGGTTGAACAATCGCTCGGCTCTGGTGTGATTGTCGATGCATCGGGTCTGATTGTCACCAACGCCCATGTCATCAAAGACGCGCAGCAGATTGTGGCCGTATTATCGAATGGGCATGAATACCCCGCCAAAAGCGTGCTGGTCGATGAACCGAGTGACCTTGGCCTCTTGCGGATCGACGCGGGTGGCACGCCCCTGCCGGTTGCGAAGCTGGCCCCCAGCGATAGCCTTGAAGTGGGCGATATCGTGCTTGCCATCGGCAACCCGTTCGGCGTGGGGCAGACGGTCACGAGCGGCATCATATCCGCGCTCGCGCGGTCCAATACCAACGTTAACGATTTCGACTTCTTCATCCAGACCGATGCCGCCATCAACCCCGGCAATTCGGGCGGGCCGCTTGTCGCGATGGACGGCACCGTCATCGGCATCAATTCAGCCATCTATTCACGCAATGGCGGGTCACTGGGCATCGGTTTTGCCGTACCGTCCGACATGGTGATGGCTGTGATTGCGGCTGAAAAATCAGGTCAGGTCAGCAAGCGGGGCGTTCTGCGCCCATGGCTTGGGTTTACATCGCAGAATGTGACGGCCGATATTGGCGCATCCATCGGGCTTGAAAAAGCCGTGGGAGCCCTTGTGGCCGATATTGCCGCAGATGGCCCGGCTGATAAAGCGGGCCTTCAGCGCGGCGACATCATCACGGCGCTGGATGACCGCGAGATCAGGGACGCGGACGAGTTGAAATTCAGAATTGCAACACTGCCCATGGGCAGCAAGATCACCATGCATATCCACCGCGATGATAAAGACCAGACGCTGGAATTTACGGCGACCCCACCGCCTGAAAAACCCACGCGCGACCCTGTGACGTTGCAAGACCAGTCTATTTTAAAGGGTGCCACCGTTATTAACGTATCACCCGCCGTGATCGAGGAAATGGGCATCAAATCACAGGATGACGGCGTGGTCGTGTTTTCCGTACTCGATGGCAGCCCCGCCGCGCGCATTGGCCTGCAAGCCGGTGATGGCATTATTGCGATTGGCGACCGCCGCGTGTCGGATACGCGCAAATTGCAGGCGCTTATCAAGGATGCCGCCTCAAGCCAGCGCTGGGTTTTGACAATCCGCCGCGACGGGCGTGACCAAACCATTATTCTGCGCTAAACATAAGCCTGATGGCTCCAAACCCACCCCTTTTTGAAACGCTGAAAGACGATGTGCGCCCGCTGGCCGACCGCCTGCGCCCTCACACGTTTGATGACATTGTGGGGCAAGATCACCTCTTAGGGCCGGATGGCCCGCTTCGCAATATGGCCCAGGCCCGCGCCCTTACATCGATGATTTTGTGGGGGCCGCCCGGCTGCGGCAAAACCACGCTGGCGCGCATATTGGCCGAAGGCAGCGGATTATCATTCGTACAATTATCGGCCGTGTTTTCAGGCGTGGCCGATTTGCGCCGCGTGTTTGAAGAAGCACGCCGCCATGCCGAACAGGGTAAAAAAACACTGCTGTTTGTTGATGAGATCCACCGTTTCAACAAATCGCAACAGGATGCGTTTTTGCCCTATGTGGAAGACGGTACGATTTTACTGGTTGGCGCCACCACCGAAAACCCTTCGTTTGAACTGAACGGCGCGTTGCTGTCACGTTGCAGTGTTTTCATTTTGAACAGGCTGGATGACGCCGCGCTTGAGAAAATTATTGCGCGCGCCGAAGGCGATACCGCGCGTGCCCTGCCGCTGGACGCGCAGGCCCGCATGACATTGAAAGCCATGGCAGATGGCGATGGCCGGTTTTTGCTTAATATGGTTCAACAGATACTGACGCAAACCAAAGAGGGGGATGTCGTAAACGGCGAACGCCTGACGCGTATCGTGCAAAAGCGCGCACCTTTGTACGACAAAAGCGATGAAGGTCATTACAACCTCATATCGGCTTTGCACAAATCGGTCCGCGGGTCGGACCCCGATGCCGCGATATACTGGTTCTGCCGGATGCTGGATGGCGGGGAAGATCCGCGTTATATCGCCCGCCGCCTTGTCCGCATGGCAGTTGAAGACATCGGCCTTGCATCCCCCCAAGCCCTACCACTGACGATTGCCGCGTGGGATACGTATGAACGCCTTGGCAGCCCCGAGGGTGAACTGGCACTGGCGGAGGTGTTATTATATCTGGCGACCGCGCCCAAATCGAACGCATCGTATAACGCCTACAATGCCGCGCGGGCGGCTGCACGTAATTCAGGCTCGCTCATGCCACCTAAACATATTCTGAATGCGCCGACCAAGCTTATGAAAGAAGTTGGTTACGGTGACGGGTATGTGTATGACCCCGATACGGCGACCGGCTTTTCAGGGCAGAATTACTTCCCCGATGCCATGAAACGCGAACAGTTTTATGATCCCGTTGGCCGCGGCTTTGAAAAAGAAATTAAAGGCCGCATGGCTGAATGGGCCGAGATGCGCGCCCGAAAAAGCGGGGCCGCATGATCGCCGCACTGGCTGTAGGCATTGGCGGCGCCATAGGCGCCATGGCGCGTTACGGCGTCAATATATTCAGCGCACGCGCTTTTGGCGTTGCTTTCCCTTACGGCACGCTGGGCATTAATGTCATTGGCTGCTTTATCATGGGCATGGCGGTTGCATTGTTTGCGATACGTGAACCGGTGGATCCCATGCTCAAGCTGTTTTTAACCACGGGCATATTGGGCGGCTTTACCACTTTCTCGGCCTTTTCGCTTGAAACGGTGATGCTGCTTGAGCGCAAACCCCTGCTGGGTGTTTTTTATGCCGCGGCCAGCGTTGTATTATCTGTCGCAGGTTGCTGGGCGGGCCTGCGCGCTGTTAAATGGATGACCGCATGACACAGATTGCCCCCGATGATGACGGCCAGCGCATCGACCGCTGGCTGAAAAAGAATTTCCCCGATATTGGCTTCGGGCAAATGCAGAAACTGCTGCGTACGGGGCAGGTACGTATTGATGGCAAGCGCGCCAAGCCTGATACACGGCTGGTGGCGGGGCAGGAAATACGTCTGCCGCCGCAATTATCCATGCCGGAAGTCGCACAAAAAACATCGGATGCCAAAGACCATGCCTTCATGGAATCGCTGGTAATTTACGAGGATGACGACCTGATCGTCATCAACAAGCCATCGGGCCTTGCGGTGCAGGGCGGCAGCGGCATTAACCGCCATGTCGATGGCCTGCTTGATAACCTGACCGGCGAGAACGGCGTGCGTCCCCGTCTTGTACACCGGCTAGACCGCGATACGTCAGGCGTGCTTTTGCTGGCCAAATCGGCCGAGGCGGCGCGGCGTCTGCAGGTCATTTTTGCAGGGCGAGATATTGAAAAAATCTATAACGCGATTGTGATGCCGGCCCCGCGCGATGATGGCGGCCGCATTGATGCGCCACTAGCCAAGGGTATGGGTGGGGACGATATTGAAAAAGTGATTCTTGATGAAGAAACCGGTAAAGCCGCCATCACCGATTACCATGTGCTGGCCCGTGCCGATAACGGCGAGAGCGCCTTGGTCGAATTCCACCCCCTGACGGGTCGCACCCACCAGATACGGGTCCATGCCTCCCTCATCGGGTCGCCTTTATGGGGCGATGTCAAATACGGGGCCCATTCTGGCAACCATTTTTACCTCCATGCGCGGCAATTACGGCTGGAGCATCCTAAAACGGGCAAAGCCATGGTTGTGGAAGCCCCGTTACCTGCCGATTTTACGGCACGGTGTGCGCGTTTAGGCATCAGTTTGCCGCAGGGCCACTAGGGGCGTTCACAAGGACGTTTTGAGCATATATACTGTTTTTTCAATATGTTCCTAACTGCATAGAGCGCCCGTCCATGAGCACACCTCCTCCTATCAGTGAAAAAAACCTCACCTATCTGGCGTTGGCCGGATTTTTCGTGGCAGCCTTGGCTGGTGCCGGAACGTTTTATGTACGTTACCCCTACACGGAAGATGGCCAAGCGTATCTGATGATCGGGTACCTTGTTTGCAGCCTCATTCTATTTTTTGCGGTCAAGCTCTGGAAACTGCCGCTGATCGGCGTGGCCGTCGTGCTTTCGATTGGCGTTCTGGCTTATGCAAACAAAAAATTCGACTGGCGCGAAAATTACATCCAGATGGCCAAAATGGGTCAACCTTTCTTCCTTGAAGAAATGATCGACCGCTACCCCACCTTTGAAGAATATACCTTCGATTTTCTGGGTGCACCTGACTGGGTGCGCTTTAATGAGGAATGCGTGCAACCGGCTCTTCTTAATCAGGTCATCCAGCCACGTTGCGCGACCTTTGACCTCATCCAGCGTTTTTACCGCATCGACATGCAGGCAGCCATGATTACGCATCTGAACAAGATGCGCGAGACCGCCAAGCGTATCGAAGAAGGCCAGATGAAAAAGCGCAGTGAATATATTTCATGCCTCGCCAGCAAAGAATGCGCGGCCATTCCGCTTCTGCCCAAGGGTATCGATGCCAACCGTATCGACCCGACTTCGCGTGACTATATCGGCATACGTCAGGCGTTCTGGTCATTGATCAACGAACGTAAAATGTCGCAGGAAACCTGTGCGCTTACGCCCATTTGCCGCGCACTAGTCAACATGAAAGTGGTTGAACCGAACAAGCTGCCGTTTTAATTACAGCGTATGAAAAAATTTTATAAAGATGTCACGACAGGCTCAGCAGTTGGCGGTGGCTATGTCGTGCTACTGGATGGCAGGCCCGTCCGCACCCCAGCCAAAGCCCTGATGAATGCCCCCACGGCCAAGCTGGCCGAAAGCATTGCTGCCGAGTGGGCCGCGCAGGATGATGTTATCAACGCTGAAACCATGCCGCTGACGCAAATACTGGTGACCGCGATTGACCGCGCAGGGCCGCAGCGCGAAGCCATTACCGTATCGGCCCTCGCCTACCTTGATAGCGACCTTTTATGCTACCATGCCGATGAACCGGCGGGCCTGATGGCCGAACAAGGCAAATTATGGGCACCATGGCTGCGCTGGTTTGAAAAACGCTTCAATGGTATTCCACTTCAAACCACTTATGCGCTTGCACGGCTTGACCAGCCGCAGGCCGCCCATGATGCCGTGGCACCTGTTGTCGATGCGCTTGATACGCAACACTTTACCGTGTTTCAGATTGTCACCAATTTAACGGGCTCTATTATACTCGGCCTCGCCTTCATTGAAGGGGCCGCCAGTGCCGATGATGTGCTGGCCTGTAGCTTGTGCGAGGAACTGTATTACGAGCGTACGCTGGACCTTGAAAAGCACGGCCTCGACCCCAACGAGGCGCGCCGCCGCGCCGCCCTCAAGCGCGACCTTGATGCTGCGTCAGCCTATTTACAGGCTATTATTTAAGCAGCCACGACTTCAGATTTTCTACTGGCAGGCCCGCATAGGCGCGCTGATACCCGTTGAAGCACCTGACGACCACAAAAATAATGGGCGGAAGAAAGCATACAAGCGATGCCAGCAGGACGAGGGTTTTATTAACTTCCTGAAAGTTGCGTAAGGCATTTGCAATATCGACTTCGTTTTTAGGCACGGCCAGAATAGCCTTGTTCATGGCGATTGCGCTTTCAGTGTCGGCATTGGCCGAGACAAGCGAGCCCGAGAGAGTAATCGCGATCAGAAAAAATACGCTTGATATCCAGAAAGTCCGGACCATCCAAGAGCCATGATTGGCAACCAGCCCCTCAGGCCCTTTATCGGCACGCAGGCGGTAAGCCCAGATGGCAGAAATAAAGACCACGACCATGGCAAAGGCGGCAACACCGGGCACCAACCCAACGCTTAAAGGTATAGCCAACCCCATAACCACGTAACAGCGCAGGGCTGACGATGTATCAACCATTTCGGAGGCTATGGCTGTATCAGGCGTATGGGGAATTGGGGGCAAGTCTGTCTGGTTGATATCAGTTTGATCGGGCATTTCATTCCCCTATTTTCTGGCGAATAATTTTTCAAGGTCGTACAAACTTAGCGCGACATGGGTCGGGCGTCCATGGTTGCATTGGCCTGAAAGCGGCGTCACTTCCATCTGGCGCAGCAGTGCATTCATTTCATCGACATTCAAAACACGGCCCGCACGCACCGAACCATGGCAGGCCTGCCGCGCCAATACGGCCAGCAGGGCATCGCGCAACACCTCAACCTCGCCGCCATCAGCCAGATGGTCGGCCAGATCCTGCAACAGGTCGCGGTAATCTATTTTCTCGGTCAATATGACGGGGATTTCGCGCACGGCCACGCTGTCTGTACCGAAAGCATCGATCACCAGCCCCATACCGGCCAGCATATCGACGGCTTCCAGCAGCATGGCGGCGTCATCCCCGCGAAGGGTCACAATTTCGGGGATAAGCAAAGGCTGGCGGCGTACACCGTCGGTTGCCATCCAGTTTTTCAGGCGTTCATAAACGATGCGTTCATGGGCAGCGTGCTGGTCGATAATAACAATACCGTCCGGCGTTTGCGTCACGATATATGTGGTGTGCAATTGTGCCTTGGCAGCCCCCAGCGGGTGGTTGGCAGGCGCCGATTCAGGCTGGACGGGTTGTTGCGGCAACACATTGTTCTGTTCTGGCGTGCGGGCTTGCGGCTGCCATTCGGACAGGCCGGCGAAAGCTGTTTCCCGAACGGTTGCAAAGGCAGGGGCAGCCGCCGGCATATAGACGGGCGATGCGGCATAAGCCGCCTGCGGTGCCATATCGCCGCCAGCAAAACCAAAATGCGTGGGCGTAAACGACTTCACAGCCGTACGCTGGCCGTGGGCCTGCAAAGCCTGATGAATGGACGACACCAGCAGCCCGCGAATGCGTGCAGGGTCACGGAAGCGTACTTCGGCCTTGGCCGGGTGCACGTTTACATCGACCGATTCATTCGGCACATCGATAAACAGCACGACAATGGGGTAACGGTCGCCCATTAATGTATCGGCATACGCCCCCTTCAAGGCACCAAGCAGCAAACGGTCCCGTACGGGGCGGTTATTGACGAAGATGTACTGGTGCTGCCCGTTACCGCGCGAAACGGTTGGCAGGCCCGCGTAGCCGCGCAGGCGCAGATCATCACGCGTGCTATCAAGCGTCATGGCATTACCGGCGAATTCATCGCCCACAATCTGCACGACCCTGTCAACAGGGTCAGCACAGGGTGGGCACGACATGACGGTGCGGCCTTCAGACAACACCGTAAAACGGATTTCAGGATGCGCGAGCGCGAGGCGAGCCATAACGCCTTTGACGGATATAAGCTCCGACTGGTCGGTGCGTAAAAACTTGAGGCGCGCAGGTGTTGCATAAAACAAGTCATGCACTTCAACGCGGGTACCCGCGCTGCGCGATGCGGGTTCGATTGGGGCTATTTTACCGGCATCAACGCCGATGCGCCATGCGTCAGCCGCGCCTTTGGCGCGCGATACGATGGACAGGCGCGCGACTGCACCGATGGATGGCAACGCCTCACCCCTGAAACCGAAGGTCGCGATATTCACGAGGTCATCTTCATTGAGCTTCGAGGTGGCATGACGCTGGACTGATAACGCGAGATCGGCGGCATCCATACCGCGGCCGTCATCATCGACAGCAAGCCAGCTTTTACCGCCTGCGCGCAGATCAACCGTAATGTTCAGGGCACCGGCATCAATGCTGTTTTCGACCAGTTCGCGCACGGCAGCCGCCGGGTTCTCGACCACTTCGCCGGCGGCGATGCGGTTGATCAGGTAATCGGGCAACTGACGAATGACGGACATGCCACGACATCAGCATGGGCCCGCGCGTATTTCAAACAAAATCAGCCAAAAACGTGGGTTTATCAGAGGTATTCGGTATCGCCGTCCATCAAGGCACCATCAAGGATGGCCCCTGCGAAGATAGCCCCGTCAAGGCGTGCGCCCGTAAGGTCGGCCTTACGCAAATCGGCGCCGGTAAAATCCGCATAGCACAGATCGGCATTCTTAAGCCTTATCCCGGCCATTTTGGCATTCCGCATGACGGAATAGCGCAAGGTTGCGCCCATCATGCTGACAGGCTGGATGCGTTTGACCGCACCGCTTGAATCGGTGAACAGCAAAGGCGTGAGGTTCGCACCCGAAAAATCACAACGGCTCAGGCGCGCATCTTTGAAGGACGAGCCGCGCACGTCGGAATTGGCGAAAGAGCAATCACGGAAATCGGACTCATCGAAAATGGCGGACTGCATTTCAATGCCCGAAAAATTCTGGTTCAAGAAATTAGCGCCTATGGCTTTCATGGCCGTGAGCGAATATTTGCTTAGGTCTTCAATTTCGCGCAGGTCGTAGCCTGAAAGGTCAAGCTGTGCGCCATCCTTGCCGCCGCTTTTTACCCAGCGGACATGTTCTTTCAGCAAATCAACCATCGGGCGTTCGAGACTGCTGATTTCATCGCCGGTCGGTTTTTCGGTGATGCTGCCGGTAAAGTCGGCGCCCTCGGTCTCGACCATGTTCATGGTCGTTTTTTCGAGGATCGCGTTTTTAAGGTCAGCCCCGCGCAAATCAGTGCCCGACAAGTCGGAATGCGACAGGTTCGCGCCATCAAGATTGGCGTTGCGGAAATCGGCACCCTGAATACGGACGTTGGAGAGATCAGCATCGGAAAAATCAGCCGAGGAGGCGCGTACACCGGAGAGGTTTGTTTCCATCATGCGCGCGCCGGTAAACACGGTGCGGGCGACGGGTACGTTCTGGCCATCGCGGCGCAGACGGTCGGACAGGTAGCCTTCGGCCCCTTTTTCCATGATTTTACCTTCGCGAAGGTCGGCCGATTTCAAATCAGCGCCGGAAAGGTTGGCGCCGGCAACAAATGCGCCGCGGAAGTCAGCGCGTACGAAAGCCGCGCGTTCAAGGTTGGCACGGCGCATATCGCACGCGAAGAAGGTGGCGGACACGAATTTACCGCCCGACAAATCGCAATTGATAAGACAGGAGCCTGTGAAGTCGCCGTGGCTAAGGTCCTGATTTTTCAGGCTAAGGCCAGTCAGATTTTTGAATTTGATGACGGCGCGGGCACCCCCGTTGTGACCCTTCATGTAAAGCTGGTGCAGCTTTACGATACGATCCAGCTCCTCTTGCGAGAGCTGGGCCATTACAATTTCAGCCTGGGGGGGTTTGCTTGCGTTCATTTGCCGTGTTGTTTTCAGGTATGTCTTCACACTTTGGGGTAAAAGTATGAAAAATCAGTTTACTCGTTGATAAATCTAGCAATTCATTTTGCTCTAGATCACCTTTCAGCGCAAGCAGCTCTTTCGTCAACGCCTTGCCTAATTCAACCCCAAATTGATCGAACGAATTAATATTCCACAACCAGCCTAATGCGGCTGTTTTATGCTCGTACACAGCAAGTAACAGGCCCAGATTGTATGCATCAAGGCGCGGCAGCAGAATGGTGGTCGAAGGGCGGTTGCCAGGGCAGATTTGCGCTGGTGTGCCTGCCTTACCCAGCATCAAAGCGCGGCTTTGGGCCAGCATGTTGGTTACCAGCACCTTGTGGCGTGCGGGGCAACCCCATGGCGTTACTGCGGCTATAAAGTCACACGGTATTATGTCAGTTCCCTGATGAAGCATCTGGAAAAAGGCGTGCTGGGCGCTATTGCCCACCTGCCCGAACACAACACCAGCCGTCTCATAATCAACCGCGCTACCATCGGCATCGACGCGTTTGCCGTTTGATTCCATCGCCAGCTGCTGCAAATAGGAAGGCAGATCGGCCAGTCTTTGGGCATAGGGGACAACCGCCTGTGCAGGGCATTTCAAAAAGTTTCGATACCATACTTCAAGCAAGGCCATCATGACCGGCACGTTACGGGCGTATGGCGTAGTCGATACATGGGCATCGGCCATTTCGGCACCGCGCAAAAATTCGCTGAACACATCAAAACCAAAGGCCAGCGCAATTGGCAGCCCTATGGCCGACCAGACCGAATAACGACCCCCCACCCAATCCCATAGCGGCAAAATGCGCGCAGGGGCGATACCCATATCGATTGCGGCCTGTGTGTTAGCCGTTAGCGCAATAATGCGGTCATCGCGGTCACGCATCCACATGCGGACGGCTTTCAAATTGAGCATGGTTTCATGCGTTGTGAATGTTTTGGATGCGATAGTTACCAGCACATCAGCAGGGTCAAGCGACATGAGTAACGGGTCGAGGTCGTCAGGGTCAACATTGGCCACAAAGTGCATTTGCGGGCCGTCATGCATACCTGCCAGCGCGTTGCAGACAAGACGCGGGCCCAGATCAGACCCGCCGATACCGATATGAATGATATGCTTGATGGACGCATCAGCACGCACGGCATCAGCCAGCGTCTTCATGCGAGCCAGACAATCGGTCACCGCGGCAGGCGGGCTGGAAGACCGCAGGGCCGTGTGCAAAACAGCACGCCCTTCGGTTTTATTGATAATTTCACCCGCGAACATGCGCGAAAAATTACCTGCTACATCCTGCTGTGCCGCCAAGGCTTCCAACAGTTGCAGGGTTTTGGCATCAAGCAGATGTTTGGAGAAATCGAAAACGGCATCGCCCAGCGGCAGCATCATGCGATCAATGCGGCCCGCTTCGGTTTGCAACAGTGCAGCTATATTCAGGCTATGCGCTTGGGCTGCCTGTGTTTCAAGGGCCAACCAAGCTTGCGATGCACGCAATTGTGATGTCATTTTTTAAGACTACCTTCAGCATCGGGAATAACGGTTACCGTATCGACATCGACGCCGTCCGGTTTGGCGCCAACCAATACAACGATGGGGGCACTGCCGAATACGCGGGCCGCCACGCGGCGGATATCGGCAGGCGTTACGGCTTCAATTTTCGCGCGGTAATCATCCAGCGAGGTGATAGGCCGGTCATTCAACTGCAGGGATACAAGCGTGCCTGCGATGCGGGATGATGATGACAGGCCAAGCGGCATAGAGCCTATCAGGTAGTCTTTGGCACCGCGCAGATCATCAGCCGTGACATCCGTATCCTTCATGGACTTGGCAATGGTATTGACCATGTCGATGGTCGGCTTCACGTTTTTCGGCAGCATCGAACCACTGACCGTTAAACGATATGCGTAATCAAGATTGAGCGGTGATGAATAGATGCCATAGGTAAGCCCGCGTTTTTCGCGTATTTCGGTCATCAGGCGGGATGAAAAACTGCCGCCGCCAAAGATATAGTTCATAACCTGCATAGCGTAATAGTCGGCATCCTGCGGGCCGATACCCGGCCATGCCATCGATAGCGTGGTTTGCGGCATGTCTTTCAAATAAAAGACGGGTTTACCTACGGCGGGCATTTCGCTTTGCACCAGCGGTTTGGCATCGGCTTTAGCAGGCAGCGTGCCGAACACATCATCCACCAATTTTGCCGCGGCTTCTTTTGTCAGGTCACCGGTAATGCCGACAACCAGGCGATCACGTGCAAACAGACGTTTGCGTTCAGCGCGTAAATCATCGGCTTTCAATGTCGCCATGGTTGCCAGCGACCCGCCGGTATTGCGAGCATAAGGGTGCCCCTTATAAATAGCATCGTATAACAGGCGCGAAGCTATCCAGTCGCTTTCACCCATGGATGATTTGATGCGCGACAGATTGGCATTCCGCATCCGGTCAACGGCGTCAGCATCGAAACGCGGCGCAAGCAGTGCCGTTTTGAGAAGTTTTAACGCCTGGTCTTTATGGGTATCAAGCGTGCGAAGGGCACCTGAAAAATTATCGCGATCTGAACTGAAAGCCAGATCAATCGCGTTATCGCGCAAGGCTGCCTGAAATTCCTTCGATTTTATATCGCCAGCCCCTTCATCGAGCGTGTTCGACAATAACTGCGTGACACCCTGTTTGGCCGTGGGCGCACCCGCTGCGCCATCACGGAAGGCAAAACCAAGCGCCAGCACCGGCAGGCTGTTGTCAGGCACCAGCCAGACCTTGATGCCAAGCGGGGTTGTCAGTTCCTGTATATCAAGAACGCGGGCATAGGCCGTGATGGGCAGCAGCACCAATAAAAACAGGGCCAATATAAAGCGCTTCATCACTTGCCGCCTTTGGGCATGAGCCAGCCGGTCACGCCGTTTTGCGAAAGCACATCGCGTTTGAGCGCATCAAGCACTTCGTCCGGCGTCACGGTATCAAGCCGCGCAGGCCATGTTTCAATATCGTCCAGCGATATGCCTGTGACCAGCGCTGCGCCCACATTCATGGCGGGGCCGGATAACGAGTCGCGCGCATACACGGCATCGTCTTTCAGGCGTGTGACAGATTTTTTAAGTTCAGCCGCTGTAATACCTTTGGCGGCAACATCATCAAGCGTACGGCGTATGGCCAGCGCCAATTTATCCAGCGATACGCCGGCTGCCGGTGTTGCGTAAATGGTGAACGTGCCGTCATCCCACGCATCACCGGAATAGGATACATCGATGCCTGTGGCCATTTTATCTTTGACAACGAGTTGCTGGTAAAGCGTGCCGGTGGCACCACCCAATACATCTTCAAGCAGCGAGAGCGCCAGCGCGTCACGCCCATTCTGGCGCACCGACGGCACGCGGACCATATACATCCATTCCGGCTGGCGCACATCATCACGCGCGAAGGTCACACGTACATCGCCGTCCAGTTTCGGGCTTTGGGGCCGCGCGCGCATCGGCACATCCTCACGCGCCAGCTTGCCGTAAGTGGCTTCTGCCAAAGGCAGCACATCGGCCAAAGTCGTATCGCCAGAAATTACCAATATGGCGTTATTGGGCGCATACCATTTTTTATAGAAGGCCAGACTATCAACCCATGTCAGGCGCTGCATTTCCGGCATCCAGCCCAGAATGGGGCGGCCATAAGGGTGGTTGGGGAATAATACATTCCGCATCCGTTCACCCAGCATGGCGCCTGGGTCGCCATCGGTTGTCTGGCGGCGTTCCTCGATCACGACCTGTTTTTCAGAGTACACATCGGTGATTTTGGGGGTCAGGTCATTCATGCGCTTGGCTTCCATACGCATGACATCAGCCAGTTTTTCTTTAGGCACAGTCTGGAAAAACGCCGTGTAATCCCACGATGTGAAGGCGTTGTCGTTGCCACCCATACGCTGGATGGTTTCGCTGAATTTGCCGGCAGGTACATGCGGCGTACCCTTGAACATCAGGTGTTCAAGGAAGTGGGCGCTACCCGATGTACCTGTTGGCTCTTCCCCCGCGCCCACGCGGTACCAGACCATATGGGTGACGGCGGGTGCACGGTGGACGGGTATGACAACAACCTGCATACCGTTCGCAAGCGTTGCAGTTTCAGCGTTATAAACCTTATCGCCCGCGTATGCCGCAGTTGATAGCAGCATGGACAGCAGCAATAAGAGGGCGCGGCGCATCACTCGGACTGCAGGATATCTTCGTTACGCTTCTGGATCGTCGTACCACCAGTTTTTTTACTGGTCGTGGTGGTGGTAGTCGTCGTCGTTTTTGAAGACGTCGCTGTCGAAGATGTAGCTGGCGTTGTATTTTTAAAGCCTTCGGCTTCCAGACGTTTTTGTTCAACGACCGGGTCGATGGCTTTGCCTAACGGTGCCTTTTTCTTCCAGAACAGCATTTTTTCAGCGACTGGCTGTTCTTTCTTTTCGAGATCCTTTATTTCCGTGTCGATAGAATCGCGCACGGCAGGGTTTGCCTGATTGGCACCGAGCTTGGAGAGGAACGCGCCCTCGCCCGTGCTGGCGGTGGCTGCCGCTTTGTCGGATTTCCCGAAAACGGTTTGTTTCGTTTGTTCGCGTACGCTGATTTCATTCGGGCGATCGGCACCCGGGCGCGGTGGGCGCAGGGTGAAATCGGGCGGCACTTCGAGAGGTGCGCGGGTCACAACTGAAAATTCATCCGGCGGTGGTGACCGCAGGCCCAGTTCTTCCTTCACATCCGCTCCGCCCGAGCAACCACCCAGAAGCAAAACGGAAACCATACAAAGTGTCGTGCGTATTTTCATGTGTTTCATTTTAAGCAGACTTTCTGGCAAAAAATAGACCCTGGATGAGAAGCAGTGCAACACCCACCGAAATGGCTGAATCAGCTATGTTGAAGGCAGGGAAATGCCATTGCCCGGCATGGAAGTCGAGGTAATCGACCACAGCACCGAACCGTATTCTGTCAAATGCGTTGCCAATGGCCCCGCCAATGACCAGCGCTAGTGCCAGTGTTTCGAGCCGTGTTTCAACGCGCCACATCCATACAAAAAAGCCGGATGCGATCACAAGCGACAGGATGGTCAAAGCGCCCCAGCCGCCCGTGTGCATGAGACCGAAGCTGATGCCCTCGTTCCAGACCATGGTCAGGTTAAAGAACGATGTGACATGCCGGCTGACATCGGTCATACGGTCGGGTGCATCGCGCAGCCAATCAACAAAGCGCATCGGGTCACCCAGATGCAACTTGGCGCGAAATACATTTTCCGTGACAGCCCATTTGGTCAGCTGGTCGCACACGGCCGTCACGACAACAATCGCGGTACCGATAAAATGGTTGTTCATGCGTTATGCCGCCTTTTGCGCGTTGGCCATGAAGTAGCGCACGGCATCAGCATCGCGTTTTGAAAGGGTCGGAAACTCCTTATCGCTGCCGACTTCCGGCAGGACTTTCCAGCAACGCTCGCATTTATTGCCTTCGGCCTTGTTGATGATGACACCGACACCAACAGCCGATGGCAGGGTGAAAGCATTGGCAGGCATTTTGCCGTCTTCATCGATGACCGTGACTTGCGATGTGATGGCGATTTCGGCGAAATCGACACCTTCAATGGCTTCGTCGATATAAATCACCGGATGTGCCTCGAGGGCGGAGCCGATCATTTTATCCTTACGGGCAATTTCAAGCGCACCCAGCACAACATCGCGCACATGGATGACGCGCGCCCATTTTTGCGCCAGCGCATCGTCCAGCCATGCCTTGGGCACTTCGGCGAAGGTCCGCAGGTGAATGCTTTCAGCGTCGTCTTTAAACACACCGCGCGGGCGGTACTGCCACGATTCTTCGGCTGTGAAACACAATACGGGGGCCAGATAACCGACCAGGCATTCAAAAATAGCGGCCATGACTGAACGATACGCACGGCGTTCCGGCAAGTCTGGGCGATCGCAATAGAGGCTGTCTTTGCGGATGTCGAAATAGAATGCTGACAAAGGCCCATTGCAGAAGGTGTAAACCAGCTGCGCCATGCGGCCGAAATCGTAAGCGGCAATAGCGGCCTTCACGTCGGCATCAAGCGTTGCCAGCTGGTGGAGCATATAACGCTCGAGTTCAGGTAATTTGGCAGGGTTGGACAGATCAACCGCTTCCGATTTATCAAAACCTTCCAGCGCGCCCAACAGGTAGCGCAAGGTATTGCGGATACGGCGGTAAATATCGGCTGTGGTTTTCAAAACCGTTTCACCGATGCGGATATCTTCCGAATAGTCGGACGATACGGTCCAGAGGCGGAGGATATCGGCGCCGTATTTTTCCATCACGGTTTGTGGCGCCACGACGTTGCCAAGTGATTTCGACATTTTCATGCCCTTTTCATCGAGCACGAAGCCGTGGGTCAGGACAGCCTTATAGGGTGCAACGCCGCGTGTGCCGCATGATTCAAGCAGGGATGAATGGAACCAGCCGCGATGCTGGTCGGACCCCTCAAGGTACAAATCAGCCGGCCATGGCAGGTTGCGAGGGCCGAGCACGAAATTGTGTGTCGAGCCTGATTCAAACCAAACATCGACGATGTCTTTGATCTGGTCGTAATCATCGGCCTTGTATTTGTTGCCCAAGAAATCCTGCTTGTCGCGGGTGAACCACGCATCGGAGCCTTCGGTTTCAAAAATATCACCAACGCGTTTATAGACTTCTTCGTCCAGCAACGGTTTGCCGGTTGCGCGTTCAATGAAAATCGCAATCGGCACGCCCCATGCGCGCTGACGGCTGATGCACCAATCAGGGCGCTGCTCGATCATCGCGCGGATACGGTTTTCACCAGCTGCCGGATACCAGTCCGTATCAGCAATCGCCTTCAGGGCTTTCTGGCGCAAGTCGTTCGTGTCCATCGAGATGAACCATTGCGGGGTGGTGCGGAAAATAAGCGGGGCTTTGGAACGCCAGCTATGCGGGTAGTCATGGCGCATACTGCCTTTGGCCAGCAGCTTGCCTGCATCATCAATCGCCTTGATAGGCGCGAAGTTGCCTTGGCCCATTTCGCCCTTTTGGTCATAGACAGGAAGGCCGCCGAATAACGGCACTGAAGCGCGGAACTTACCATCGTCATCGATGTTGTCGGTTACTTCCAAACCTTTGGCCATGCCGAGTTCAAAGTCGTCCGCGCCGTGGCCGGGGGCGATATGCACAAAGCCCGTACCGGCATCATCGGTTACGAAACCGGCTTCAAGCACAGGCACGTCAAATTCGTAGCCTTTGCCACGCAACGGGTGCGCGCACACAGTGCCTTCCATGGAGTCGCCTAAGAAGGTATTTCCCTGCGCCCATTCGGTAATGGCGGCTTTTTCTTTAACATCAGGGGCCAGTTTGGTTGCCAGCACCAGCTTGTCGCCAACGCTTACGCGCGCGCCTTCGCCCACGGCTTCGACTGTATAAACGGCGTACTCGACGTCTTTATGGCAGGCGATGCCGCGGTTGGACGGCATGGTCCATGGCGTCGTCGTCCAGATAACAACATCGGCGCCTTCAAGGGCAGGGTTATTTGTTTTGATGACGGGGAAGCGCACCCAGATGGTGATGGATTTGTGGTCGTGATATTCGACCTCGGCTTCGGCCAGCGCCGTTTTTTCAACGATCGACCACAGCACGGGTTTCACGCCTTTGTACAAACCGCCATTGAGCAGGAATTTGTGAATTTCACGGGCGATCTGCGCTTCGGCAGGCAGCCTCATCGTGAGGTAAGGGTCTTTCCAGTTGCCTGTGACGCCGAGGCGCTGGAATTCAGCGGCCTGCACATCAACCCAGTGTTGCGCGAATTCGCGGCACTCGCGGCGGAATTCAAGAACAGGCACGGCGTCTTTGTCTTTGCCGGCTTCGCGGTATTTTTCCTCAATCTTCCATTCGATCGGCAGGCCGTGGCAATCCCACCCCGGTACATAGTCGGCATCGAAGCCGGACATCTGCATCGTGCGGTTGATGACGTCTTTCAAAATCTTGTTTACGGCGTGGCCGATATGGATGTTGCCGTTCGCGTAGGGCGGGCCGTCATGCAATGTCCATTGCTTGCGGCCTTTGGATGTTTCGCGCAGGCGTTTATACAAATCCATGTCCTGCCAGCGCTTCAAAATCTCCGGCTCGCGCGCAGGCAAGTCGCCGCGCATCGGGAAATCCGTTTTCGGCAAGAAAACCGTGGTTTTGTAAAAATCAGCGTCAAAATTTGTCATGGGCATATCTCTGGGCATATCTCTGGCCCATGGTTTTAGCAATTTTACAGGAAAAAGAAAGCCTTAAGGCGTGAATTACAGGCGTAAACCGGGATGGGGCTGCACTTCGCCGAATTTTTCGCGGAATTCGAATTCATGGTCTGCCGCCATAATTTCCGAGACGTTGTCCAGATGCCTGATAACAGGCGCCAGATTATCGTGGAAACATTCCTGCGCGCCGCGCCAGTCATCCAGCGCCATCAGGCCCACAACGCCGCGCACATTGTGGAAAATGGCCGTGACCTGTGCATTGTATTCAGCCTCGTCACACGGAATGTGGCAGGGCACTGGGGCGCCCTGATCTGTGCGGCCATCGTCAATTTCAAGCACATCGAGATGCCACGGGCTTGCGGCGTCTTTGGGTGCATTGCGCCGGAAATGGAGGGAGAGGATGGTTTTATTGTCGCCAATTTCAAATGCAGTCTGGCGCGTCGCATCCGTCATCCAGCCGGTTTGAAGGAAGCCGGTTTTAGGCTGCCCGTCCATCCATGGCGACAGCGCGACCTTATTGGTCGGCACGCCTGAAAGCCCTACGGCATCGGCCACCTGTAGCAGGTTGTCGTACCGATACAACGATTCAGGGGCGCGCACCAAAGGCCAGGGAAGCTTCATAGTGGGCGCGGTTGCGCGGCCGAAACGGTCGTGAAGGCGAATAAGCGGCCTGCGCTGCATGTGTTTACCCTGTTTGCTTTATTGTTATGGGAATTCATACAACAAAGCGGGCGCAGACTTCAAGGGATAAGTAACCGCACCTCGGCGACATCAATCGCCATCTGGGTTTTGAGGGCTTCGAGATCATCGAATTTTTGTTCATCGCGCAGTTTTTTGAGCGGGCGAATGCGGATTGTTTTGCCGTAAAGGTCGCCCTGATAATCGAGGATAAAAACCTCGAGCATAGGTGTCTTCACTTCAAACATGGGGCGGATGCCAATAGAGGCCGCCGCGCGGTGCCAGATGCCATCGCCTATATCAACCAGCGCTGCATAAATACCGTGGGCGGGCACGATGGTGTCGCCCAACACAACATTGGCGGTGGGGTAGCCAAGTTCGCGCCCGCGCTTGTCACCGTGCGCCACTTCGCCTTCGATTTCCCATTCCCAGCCCAGCAGTTCATTGGCAGCGGCAATATCGCCCGCCTCCAGCGCTTCGCGTACGCGGGTAGATGACACGGGCGCGGCATCGCTTTCTTCCAGCGTCACGGCATCAACCGTGAAACGGCCATCGGCCTGCAATGTATCAATATGGCCGGTGCGACCTTTGCCGAAATGGAAGTCAGCGCCCACCACTACGTGCGATGCGTTCAGCAAATCAACCAGCATGATTTCAATGAAAGCCGCGGCTGATAAATCGGCCATGATCTGGTTAAAATCGAGTACATCGACGCGCGCGGCACCGGCTGCTTTGAGGCGGCGTTCTTTTACAGCATCGGGCGTGATGCGGAATGGCTTGCCATCGGGTTTGAAATAGGTACGCGGATGCGGCTCAAAAGTCAGGGCGACCAGTTCAAGCCCTTCCGCATCGGCAATAGTGCGGGCGCGCTTGAGCAGCGCTGCGTGGCCTTTATGCACACCGTCAAAATTGCCGATGGCAACAACCGTAGGTTTTTGCGTAGTATCATTCATATCAATATCCATCGGGCCAGACCCTAAAGGCTTTTGCCGTCCATGAAAAGAATAGACCCGTCAGACCTTTTAGATATTGCGGCCATGGCCCATATACAAGGTGTCGATTTACGCACCGACCTTATTTATGCCGATGCCGCACACCCGCTGAACAGTACGTTTTGCGAAGCGATTTACCACCCCGATGCGAAATTGTGGCTGCACCGCGACCTAGCGGCAGTTGTTTTAACCGCTGCAAGCACTGCAAATACCGCAGACTACCGCTTTGTAGTGACGGACGGGCTGCGTACGATCGATGCACAGGCACGCATGATGGAAACCGATATTGTGCGCGCCAACCCGCATTGGACGGTTCCTGGCCCCGACATGTTGTTGTCACAGCCCGGCGGCGGCGGCCACCCGCGCGCCATGGCGGTTGATATTTACCTTGAAACACTGGCGGGCCAAGTGGTGGATATGGGTACGGTGCTTGATTATTTTTCGACCAACCCTGCCGATAACCCGGCTGCGCGCGATTATACTTTTCCTGCTGATATTCTGGCCAACCGCGCCATGCTCGAGGGCTGGATGATGGACGCTGCGCGCGCGCACAACACGCCGCTTTTGCCCCTGCCATCCGAGTGGTGGGATTTCAGGCTACCGCCTGAGATTTTTAATGAATATGCGCCACTGGCCGATGCGGATTTACCGCCCGCCATGCGTATGGTTCAGCGATTGGCCTGAAGGCCTTTGAGTAGAATGCGTACACCGTCCATTACTACGGCGCGGATTTCGTTATACGCATCAACGTTAATCACTTCCCAGCCATATTGGGTGAGGGCTGATGCACGCACAGCACGGAAAACGACCGCCATACTCATGAGCTGGATGGCAAAAAGGCGCACGCGAATATCATCCGCCGCGCGCCCCATGACGAAGGTCAGCAATTGTTCAAGCATTTCGCGCAGGCGCGTTTCAGGACCCTGCTGGATAATCGAGAAAGATACGTTTGGCTCCATCTTTTCGCGGAGCATGAAGCGGATCGGTTTTTCGGCTTCAAGGCGCTGCAGCATCACATAGGCGTAATCACCGACCAGACGTTCGATCAACGCCATGGCCTGATGCGGCGAGCCTACACCGCCATCAATTTCTTTTTGAACGTCGTTTAAAAAAGGGTCCATCTCGGCGTGCAGCACATCATTCACGGCGGCGGCTACAGCCAAGTACAAACCGTCTTTGCCACCGAAGTGGTAGGGAATGGCCGCCAAGTTTGTGCCTGCGGCATCGGCCAGCGCCCTTGTGGTTGTTGCCTCGTACCCAACCCTTGCAAACAAATCCAAGCCTGCCTCAATCAAACGCTGGCGCGTTACTTCGCTACGGTCATTGGCGGCTTTGGGAACGATGCTTACGGACATTATGATCACTTTCGACGAATTCATTCGTTTGTATGAAAGCAGACGGCGCCTGCGAACTAATATCGCAAGTTTTTGTATGATACGGAAACAAATAATGCGAACAATTCGCAATTACGGGCAGCTTGCCGCGTAATTATCGCATGGCTGAGGACAGAAAACGGCGCATCGCATAGTGACTACGCGGTTATGCGGTTTAATTGCCTTGCGACGATTCTAATAAGGAGGGAGTGCAGATGGAGAAATGGTGGTGAGGAGGGATAACGACTTTTCTTTCAAACCCAATGATTAAGGTTTTTTGGCATACCCAAAACCAAATACGCACACATATATGCACGATATGACTGGTTTTTATAAAATTTCTTAGGATTATCTTGGATAAAATGACCACCATAAAGGGCACCATTTAATCAAGTGACTTTAACTATTGCATTAAACGCCTCAAGAAGTATTCCAATTAGACATGAACGAACAAGGCCTTCCAGAAAACCTTAGCAGCCTTCACAGGCAGGAACAGCTCCTGCGGGAGCAGGCTGTAAAAATCATAAATAATGATCTAAAACTTTCTCTGCACCTCAATGTAATTGAACGCGCAATGAGCCTAGCTAAGATCGTAGCCGATTATCCAACAGAGGATGAGGATTTCAAGGTAGTTAAGATGCTAAGCATTCGAATGTTTAATGCATTCGGAGCCAGCCTCGCCCTTATGGCCACTGGTTATCATCAGAATAGCGGCCTAGTCATGCGTGATATTCTAGAAACAGTCTTTCTTTTGGATCTTTTTGTCAGCAATCCTAAAGAGATAGAGCGCTGGCGTTTTGCTGATAAAAAGTCTCAACGTGAAGACTTTTCTCCCGCAGCCGTAAGGAAAAAGCTGGACGATCGTGATGGCTTTACGTCAAAAAAACGAGAAGCAGCATACAAGATGCTCTCAGAATTAGCAGCTCACCCCAACATGCATTCCCAACATATGCTAAGGCCAGAAAAAGGAGGAGATATAGTCACAGGCCCATTTATGGAGGAAACCACGCTTTTCGCAGGAGTATCAGAACTAGGCAAAATAGCCATTCAGGCAGGGATAGTCCTAAATACTTTCCTACCTGCTGAATATAACCCTGATTCAGTCCGCACAAGTTTTCTCTCGGTTAGCAATAAATGGGTTAAGTTATTCTACAAACCAGATAGCAAGGCCTCAGAAATCTCTTAGCAAAGACAAATAGCGAAGAAGAGCCTAAACAAAAATCGCTCGTGACAATTCATCTAGCTTTGCTATGGCCTTCACAGGGTATTCAACATCTGGCTCAATATAAGACCAGAAAGCCAGCCTACCCTTGAGGCTCTCCAGAAAAAAGGCATCATACTTCGAGTCTTCAAACACACCCCACCACACGGCAAAAAACAAAAAATGTCGGATTTGCTTGATTTTTAGGCAATAAAAAAGACCTCCGTGGAGGCCTTTGGACAGTAAAATGGTGGCTGAGGAGGGATTTGAACCCCCGACCAAGGGATTATGATTCCCCTGCTCTACCGCTGAGCTACTCAGCCACGCGAAAAACTGCCCTGCATATCGCGTATTTTCGGGTGTATTGTCAAGCTGTTGTCGCAAGAATGCCTGACATAGGCGCAATCGCTGGCATTGCCTGTGCTATCCAGCCGCCGCCCAACACCCGGTCACCCGCGTAGCAAACGGCAGCCTGCCCTGGTGAAATACCGAATTGCGGTGCATCGAGCGACAGGGTGGCTGTACCATCAGGGTTGATGGCAAGCGTGGCTGGCAGTGGTGATGATACCGAGCGTAGCTTGACGCTTACATCCATCACGCCTGTAGGCGATACGGCACCCGCCAGCCAGTTACAATCACGCAGCAGCACTTCAGAACAGGCCAGCGCCTCGCGCGGGCCAACAATGACGCGCGCATTGGGTGCATCAACTTTAATGACGTAAAGGGGCGCATTTTTTTCAGTGACGCCGCCGCCAATGCCAATGCCCTTGCGCTGGCCCACGGTAAAGCCGACCACGCCTTCATGGCGCCCCAGTACACGGCCATCGATATGCACGATGTCACCTGCACGGGCGCCTTCAGGGCGCATGCGGTTGACGATTTTTGCGTAATCGCCGTTCGGTACGAAACAAATATCCTGTGAATCTGGTTTGGCGGCGGTAATAAGCCCCAGACGCTGCGCGTGTTCGCGCGTGACATCCTTGCCCCAGCCACCGAGGGGGAAGCGCAGGAAATCGAGTTGTTCCTGCGTGGTAGCAAACAGGAAGTAGCTCTGGTCTTTCCCCGCATCGACTGCGCGGTGTAGTTCGGCGCGACCATCTACCACGGTACGGCGTATGTAGTGGCCGGTTGCCATACAATCGGCGTTCAGGTCACGCGCGACTGCCAGCAAGTCACGGAACTTCACGGTCTGGTTACAGCGCACACAAGGTATGGGCGTTTCGCCGCGCAGATAGCTATCGGCAAAAGCCTCCATCACGGCATCGGAAAATTTATTCTCATAATTTAAGACGTAATGAGGGAACCCTCTGGCCTGTGCAACCATTTGTGCATCGTAGATATCTTGGCCCGCGCAGCAGGCGCCCTTTTTTTCGAGTGCGAGGCCATGGTCGTAAAGCTGCAGGGTTACACCCACAACATCGTAGCCTTCCTCGTGCAGAAGCGAGGCTACTACAGACGAATCAACACCGCCCGACATGGCAACGACCACGCGGGTATCTTTCGGGGCTTTGGCGAAACCCAACGAGTTGAGAGGCATATTCATGGCCTCACATATAAGCAACTGGAGGGCGAAAGGCAAAAAATTGATAAGACATCGCCTTGGTATGGCCTTGGTTTGAACACTGCCATTCCACGCACCCGCCCAAGCGTCACCATGAAAGGCGCGCTAAATAACAACATCAACACGACAAGAACACACGGAGGAACCAAGCCATGAGAAACATACAGAGCCAAAACCATAACCACCGCGCCTATTATTCTAACCTTGCCATGAACCGCACTTTGGATGCGCGCGCCGCCATCAATGCCCATGATTATATGACGCTGAACACCCTGCTGGCTTCAGGGTTGAACCCCAATATTCCGGCCATTGATGGCCGCTACCTTGTGCATGATGCCATTATTGCCGATGCCAGCGGCACGTCGCTGGACATTCTGGTCAATTACCATGCCGACGTGAACGCCCGCTGGGCCAGCTATCTGGGCTGGACGCCGGCGCATATCGCCTGGTTTGCAGGCCGCGCCGATATTGTTGAAAAATTGCGCCGCCTTGGTGCCGACCTCAGCCTCAAAGACAGCCGCGGCTGGGCTGCCAGTCATGCCTTGCCATGCCCCATCACCCGCATTGAGGCCAAACGCAAAATGGGCGGCGGCTTTGCCACGCTGGTTAGTCATAGCCATGAAATGCCTGCGTTTGCTTAAATAAAACTTTGTAAAACTTGGCCCGTGCGCGTGTTGATGATAAAAACCAGCGCATGGTCAAGATTGTTACCATCACCGATACGAGCATTGCCGAGGCCGCCAGCGTGATCAAACGCGGCGGGCTTTTGGGCCTGCCCACTGAAACCGTTTATGGCCTTGCTGCCAATGCGCTTGATGGCCGTGCCGTTGCACGCATATTCGAAGCCAAGGGCCGCCCTGCTTTTAACCCGCTTATTATTCATGTAGCCAACAAGGCCGCCGCAGAAAAGCTGGCCACCTTCAACGCTGCCGCCCACGCCGTGACCGATGCGCTGTGGCCCGGCCCCCTCACCATTATTTTACCGCGTAGGGCCGATAGCGGCATTTCCGAGCTGGCAACAGCAGGCCTGCCCACCATTGCCCTGCGCTGCCCCGCGCATGCGGGTGCACGCGCCGTGATAGAAGCCGCCGGCGTGCCTGTGGCAGCCCCCAGCGCCAATGCATCAGGCACGCTCTCGCCCACCACGGCGCAGCATGTGGCTGCAAGCCTTGGCGATGCGCTTGATATGATACTGGCTGCCGGTGCCTGCCCCGTGGGGTTGGAATCAACCGTGCTTGATCTGTCGGGTGACATGCCCGTGATATTGCGCCCCGGCGCCGTGACACCCGATGACATCGCGCGTGTTTTGGGCATAACCCCAGCCATTGATGATGGGCAGCACGATGCGCCCAAATCGCCCGGGCAATTGCTACGCCATTACGCGCCAAAAACACCTGTGCGCCTGAATGCCAAAGACTTACAGGCAGGCGAGGCGTTGCTTGCCTTCGGCCCCACCCTGCTGGGCCGCCATTTGCCCGATAGTGCCAAACGCAATTTGAGTGATGGTAGTGATTTACATGAAGCTGCCGCCAATCTGTTTGGTTATCTGCACACGTTGGATGCAGGCGGGCATAGCGGCATTGCCGTCATGCCTGTGCCCGATACGGGGCTGGGCCTTGCGATCAACGATCGTTTAAAACGCGCGGCAAACTCATAAAAACAAAAAAAGCACCCGCAAGGGGTGCTTCTTTTTTATCGGCAAAGCCAATTGCTTATTTCACTTTGTCTTCTTTGAAGTCAACGTGCGTACCTTTTTTACCCGTGGTCGCATTGAGCGCACGTGGATCGTATTTCTTTTTAACCAGTTTCTCGGTCTTGGTCTTTTTGTTGACCTTGGTCACGTAGTAGTAACCCGTGCCAGCGGTCGAAACCAACTTAACCTTAACTGTTGCGCCTTTTTTTGCCATGGCAAAAACCCTTTCAAAATGCCTTCAAAATCTTTTTCTGGCCCCGCTTATCGCCGATTAGAGGGCATCAGTCAATAAAAAACCCTCACCTATCGGCTGCGGGGGTCACTTTCGTATCGATTACGGTCAATAAGGCCGGTTTTGCGGCCTCGCCTTCAATGACCGTATCAAGCGCGTAAACCACGCCGTTAGCGGCTTTCAGGTCGGTCTTCGCAATATTATGACCGTTTACCGCCAATTCACCCGCATGGCCCACGACCTCGAGGCGCTTGAGCGTACCTGTCAGCACTTCGGATGTCCGGTTATCGAGGGTTTTACGGTCAACCGCGCCATTAACAATGTGGAGGTTAACCAGTTCAACCAGTTGGGTCTTGTTTTCAGGCTTCATCAGCGATGCCAGATGCGCCGGGTCCATTTTGGCGAAGGCCGCATCGGTCGGCATAAACAGTGTGTGGGGTGCGGGGTCGCTCAGCACGCTTTCCATGCCTGCAAGCACCAGCAATTTCTGGAAGGTCTTGAAATTTCCTGCGTCATTCACGGCTTTTGCCAGAACAACCTGCGGCACCATGTTGGCCGTCTGCGGCTTATCAAGTGCCACCTTGGCAAGGGCCGGAATGGCCACAAGGGCGGCCATGACAGACACTGACAACAAGACAACGCGGCGCATGGCCAAACCCCTTCAACGAATCTTTATCGCTGAAAGGTTAGCGTTTCTTTTTGTCACCTTTGTGACGACCCGAAGATTTACTTGAGGATTTACCGCCCCGCTCACCCTTAAAATCACGGCGTTTATTATCGGGCTTGTGGCGGTGGTTTGGCTTGCCGCGCGGAATACCGGCCAGATGTGGTTTACCCCCGATGAAGCCGGGGATATCGGCGCCCATATCGGCATCGACCAACTCGAATACAGACGAGCCCGTCAGACGGTCGGCCTGCACGACGCGCACGGTTACCGGCGCGCATAACCTGAACAGCCTGCCCGTACGGCGACCGATGAGGGCGTGCTGTTCTTCCGAATGAATATAATAGTCCTGCGGGAGGGAGCGGATAGGCACCAAGCCGTCAGCGCCCGTGTCATCGAGGTTGATGAACAGGCCAAAGCGCGTGACGCCCGATATGCGGCCTTTGAAAATTTCGCCAACGCGGGTTGAAAGCCACGCGGCCGTGAAACGATCAACGCTTGCGCGTTCGGCTTCCATCGAGGTGCGTTCGGTTTTTGAAATATGGTCGGCTGTCTCATCAATGCGGTTGACCTCTGTTTGGTCGAGGCCGCCTTCGCCCAAGTCATAGGCCTTGATAAGCGCGCGGTGTACCACCAAGTCGGCATAGCGCCTGATGGGCGATGTGAAGTGCGCGTATTTGAGCAAGGCTAGCCCGAAGTGGCCGATATTGTCAGCCGAATAAACGGCCTGCGATTGCGAGCGCAGGACGATCTGGTTGACCAGCGGTGCGTGGTCGAGCCCCGCCACCTTTTTAAGAATTCCGTTGAACAAAGCGGGTTTGACCACCGCGCCGCGCGCCAAATTCAGGCCAAAACCTTCAAGGAAGCCGCGCGCGGAATCCAGTTTTTCGTTCGATGGCGTATCGTGGATGCGATAAATACAGGCACTGCCCTTGGCTTCCAAAGCCATGGCGGCGGCCACGTTGGCCAGAATCATAAATTCTTCGATCAGCTTGTGGCTGTCGAAGCGCGGGCGTTTGGTAACGCCTGTCATGTTGCCTTCGGCATCGACGACGATTTTGCGTTCAGGCATATCGATTTCGAGTGCGCCGCGTGTAATACGCGCTTGGTCGAGCACTTTAAAGGCGGCATAAAGCGGTTTGATAACGCTATCGACCAGCACTTCGGTGGTCGCATCGGTTTTACCATCAAGCGCATTCTGCACCTGTTCGTATGTCAGGCGTGCGACCGACTTCATAAGGCCGCGCACGAACTGGTATGATTTCAGATGCCCGCGGTCATCAATGTGCATGTGCACGGCTAAGCACGCGCGGTCTTCCTTAGGCCTTAAGGAACACATATCGTTCGAGAGTTTTTCCGGCAGCATCGGCAAGACGCGGTCGGGGAAATAGGTCGAGTTGCCGCGCTTATAGGCTTCGTGGTCGAGCGCGGTATCGTGGCGCACATAGTGCGATACGTCGGCAATCGCGACAATCAGGTGAAAACCGTCTTCGCGTTGTTCGGCATAGACCGCGTCGTCAAAGTCGCGTGCGTCTTCACCATCAATCGTGACTAACGGAATGTTACGAAGGTCGGTGCGTTTGCCAAGCGGCGGCACGACCATGCCTTCCGTTTCCTTGATAACAGCTTCTGGGAAGGTTACGCGCAAACCCTGTTCGTGCAGGGCAATCAGCGAGATGGCCTTGGGGTCATCATCATGCCCGATAATGGCGTGCAGTTTGGCCTGCGGCCTTTTAAGCAGTTTTGTGTCATCGACAATGGCTTCAACCAGCGAGCCATGTTCAAGGGTGTCCTGCAATTCAAGCGGGACCGCCAGCATGAATTCTTCGCGTTCCTTGCGGTTCACAGGCTCAAGCCACCATGCGGGCCCTGCTTTTTTGGCGCGGCCAAGCACCATACGGTCGCGGATGGCACCCAAGCGGCGCATCACGCGCGCAGTGACCGTGCCGTCTTTGCGGTATTTGAGGTACGCCAATACGCGGTCACCCACGGCGGGGGCGGTGTGACCAGCTTCAACCGGTTCGACCAGAATTTTTGAAGGCAGGCCTTCAACCTTCACTTCTTCTTCAACGGGCTGCGCGAACACATCGCCATCTATTGTGACTTCAAGAATACGCAAGACCATGGCCGCGGGGGCGTCATCGCCGCCCATGCCTTTGGCACCGACGACAATATATGTTTTATCGTTCAGGCGCTGGATGCGGCCTGCGCCGACCAGTTCTTTCAATATCCGCTTCAGAATAATTTTTGTCGCGTCCTTGATGCCGAAGCTCCGGCATAAATCGCGTTTGGTGGGCGGGGTATGGGCATCGGCCACGGCTTGAAAAACAATGTCGTGGGTCAGGTCAATTTGGGGCATTCGCTCTCCGGTTCGGTCGCGCGGATTATCCGCGCAACAAGGTATTTCAACTTATAAGCTTGCCGATAATACGCTGGCACCGCCAACACGCACTGTACGCGCAAGCCCGCTTGATTGCGGCAAAACATGGTCGGCAAAGAAACGCGCCGTCAGAATTTTTGACCGCAAAAAATCGGGTGAAAAATCAGTTGTTTCGGCGCGGCGCAATAATTCACGCGCAGCTAGCGCACTGCGGGCCAATACGGCCCCCGCCATGACGTTGCCTGCCAATGTTAGGTACACATGACTGACGGCACCTACGGTTTCAAGTTCGCCATTTTTGCCGGCTGATAAAATCGAGCCGGTAGCACCTTTGAGGGCATCAAATGCACCACCAAGGTTTTCGCTGATCATGGATATATCGCCGCCATGCGATTCTTCAAGTTCAAGCAGGATGCCTTCGTGGTCCTTGATCCAGGCGATCATGGCTGCGCCATCATCTTTTATGATTTTGCGGAAGACGAGGTCAGCCGCCTGAATGCCGTTAGTGCCTTCATAAATGGGCAAAATACGGGCATCGCGGTAATACTGGGCCGCGCCCGTTTCCTCGATGAAGCCCATACCGCCGTGGATCTGAATGCCGAGCGACGCCACATCGACCCCGCGGTCGGTGCACCAGCTTTTGATGATGGGGGTCATCAGTTCGACGCGGGCACGATCGCCCGTATCCATCGAAAAGGCGGCTTCGTAGGCCAGCATACGGCCCGCCTGCGTCATGGCCTGCATGGTCAGCAACATGCGCTTGATATCGGGGTATTCAATAATGGCCTTGCCGCCCTGCTTGCGGTCGACCGCGTAGGCATGGGCCTTTTGCAACGCGCGTTCGGCCACGGCGACACCCTGCAAACCAACGCTTAGGCGCGCGTTGTTCATCATGGTGAACATGTATTTGATGCCGTCGTTTTCAGCGCCTACCAGATAGGCCGTGGCCCCGCCCTTGTCACCGAACTGCATGGTGCAGGTGGGCGAGCCATGGATGCCGAGCTTGTGTTCAAGCGACACACATTTCACGTCGTTGCGCGTACCATCGGCCAGTATTTTGGGGACGATGAACAGCGAAATCCCCTTAACGCCCGCAGGCGCATCTGGCAGGCGTGCCAGCACCAAGTGAATGATGTTCTCGGCCATATCGTGTTCGCCGTAGGTAATGAAAATCTTTTGGCCAGTAATCCGGTAAGTACCATCAGCCTCACGCGCGGCGCGTGTCGCTATAGCGGCTAGGTCTGACCCCGCCTGCGGTTCGGTCAGGTTCATGGTGCCCGTCCACTGGCCGCTGACAAGTTTGGGCAGATAGGTTGCTTTTTGTTCGTCACTGCCGTGATGAGCGATGGCTTCAACCGCGCCCTGATTCAGCAACGGGCACAGGCCGAAGGCCATGTTGGCTGATTGCCACATTTCCTGCATCGGGAAGGCGACCGCCCATGGCAGGCCCTGCCCACCCCATTCGGGCGCGAAGGGTACGCTGTTCCAGCCGCCCTGCGAGAAAGCGGCATAAGCTTCCTTCCAGCCCTTTGCGGTCGTGACTACGCCGTCTTTCCATGTGGCACCCTGTTTGTCGCCGCTATGGTTTAGCGGGGCAAGCACATCATCGGCCAATTTTGAGGCTTCGGTGAGTATCTGTTCGAGCACTTCAAATAATCCGTCGCCACCCGGCAAAGTTTTCAGCTTTTCATCCCCGATTACATGACGGAGGACGAATAACATCTCGTTTACGGGGGCGGTATAGGCGGTCATGGCGTTTCATTCCCTTGATTCATATTCATTTTAGCAGCTTGGCACGAGGATTGCACAGTAGCTATCCCGAGATGACAGGCATGTTAGGCACTTTACAGATTAACAGGCACCGCAGCGGCCAAAACAGCCAAAACGGGGTCACGGCGGCTATCCAGCAGGCCAGCGCCAAAACGGGCGTGGATTTCGGCTATCTGGTCAAGCAGGCCAAGGTTGAAAGCAGCCTGAACCCCAATGCCAAAGCCAAAGGCAGCAGCGCTACCGGGTTATACCAGTTTATCGAGCAGACATGGCTGCAAATGATCAAGCAGCATGGCGCCGAACACGGCTACGGCCAGTATGCCAAGGCCATCAAGCAAACCAATGACGGCACTTACACGGTAGCGGCTGGCCGGGGCACCAAATCGGCCATCCTGAATTTGCGCCGTGACCCGGCCGCGTCTTCGCTCATGGCAGCCGAACTTGCGACCGACAACAATGCCTATCTGAAACAAACTGTGGGCGGCGATGTATCGGACACCGATTTATACCTCGCGCATTTTCTGGGCGCGCAGGGCGCATCGAATTTCATTTCATCCATGAAGAAAAACCCGTGGGTGCCGGCGGCAACCATGTTCCCTGAAGCTGCACAGGCAAATCGCGGCGTATTTTACGCCAACGGCAAGCCTTTGAGCCTCGCGCAGGTCTATGACCGTTTTGATGCGAAATTTGAGGGTGACGGCACAAGCCCTGTCACACAAATGGCATCAACTTCAACCGATACACCGGCTGCCCCAAAAGTTGTGCTGCCACTGGCCGATGACTGGTCGGACCCTTCCAGTCTGGCCGCTGCCAGCAACCGGCGCACAAGCCTGATGGCCCTCGCATCACCGCCTAAAATTACTTACACGGCCAGTGATGATGACAATACCGACACGACCACAACAACCACGAATACTGATAGCAATACAGGCCGTATCGGTGGCTTCTTAAGCTCGCCCGTTGATGTGATGATGATGGCGCAACTGCATGAAGCCCCGCGCTACGCGCATGACGACAATAATCGCTATAACAGTTAAGGGGTCAGCTTTAGGCCGCGCGGATCACGGATCAGGCGCGGGCCTGTATCGCCCTTTTCAGGCTCGAATAATGTCAGCCCCTTATCGGTCAGTTTCAGCGTTGGTATCACGCATAACCCGAGAAAACTTAAATACATGAACGCGGAGTCCAGCGGGCAAACCTGTTTCAAGCCTAGCGCCAGCGCATCTAGATTCTTGACTACGCTTTCATAAGGCTTATCCGACATCAGGCCCGCAACCGGCAACGCCAAGTCAGCCAGCACTTTGCCATCACGCACAACCACGAAGCCGCCGCCCATGTCTTTCAGACGGTTCACGGCCACGGCCATATCGGCATCGGTGGCACCGGCTACCATCACGTTATGGTGGTCGTGAGCCACGGTGGATGCGATAGCACCATTGGTAATGCCAAAGCCACTCACAAGCCCCAGCCCCATGCTGCCACCCGCACGGCCGTGCCGTTCAATGACGGCGAGTTTAATTACATCATCGCCCGCTGTGACGCGCGTAAGTGGGGCGGTTACAATCGAGCCCGGTATCACGCCAATCACGTCCATATCAGGGCCCGATTCTTCAATTGCGAAGTCAGCGGCCTCCATAGTTTTAACATTGACCGACTGGTAGCCAACGGCATCGAGTGCGGGGCGTGCCTTGAATATTTCAGGCGTAACCACCACGCCGTTTTTAAGCACGGTCGCGACATCGCATGTTTCAAGGTTGTTGAGCAGCACAATATCGGCCTTGCGGCCCGGAGCTATGACGCCGCGGTCCGTCAGCCCGAAATGCGTTGCGGCCGAGAGCGTGGCAATACGGTACACGGCCATGGGGTCGCGGCCCTGTGCGATGGATGTGCGGATCATGTGGGCCATGGTGCCTTTTTGCGCGATGATGTCGTGCGGCTTCATGTCATCGGTGCAGAAGCATAAATTCGGCGCGTTTTGCGTATTGATGAGGTTAAAGAGCGCATGGAGGTTTTTACAAACCGTGCCTTCGCGAATGAGCACCTGCACACCTTTTTTGAGCTTCTCGCGGCCTTCGGCTTCGGTTGTTGATTCATGGTCGTTGCGGATATTGGCGACGGCCAGCGCGCTTAAGGCACGACCGCGAATACCGGGCATGTGGCCGTCAATCGGTTTCGCGTGGTCCCAGAACAATAGCAGTTTTTCGATGACTTCGGGATCGGAGCCCAACACGCCGCCAAGGTTCATCATTTCGGCCAAGCCCCCTGCTTTCGGGTGGTCGATGAATTGCGCCAAATCGGTTGCGGTCAAATTCGCGCCCGATGTTTCAAGGTTGGTCGCGGGCACGCAGGACGATAACTGCACATACATATCCATGATCATGCCGGAGGCGGATTTGAGGAAAAATTCAAACGCCTTGTTACCCAGCACGTTAGCGGCTTCGTGCGGGTCGCCCATCAGGGTCGTTTCACCAAACGGCAGCGCCACACGCTCATACTCATACGGGGTCAGCACCGAGCTTTCGATATGCGCGTGCGCGTTGATGAAACCGGGCAGTGCAAACTTGCCTGTGCCATCAATCACATTCACGCCTTCAAGCATTGCGTCGTCATACGGTTCGTACACGCTGACAATGGTGTTACCCAAAATCGCGATGTCGGTTACTTCCGTTTCGCCCGTGATGACAGACGGCACCTGCACGTTGCGGATAACAGTATCGGGCTTGGCCCAGCCCATGGCCGCGTTGATGCGCGATGATACGACTTCAAGTGTCGGCTTCATTTTTTTGATTTCCCTGTTTTTATAATAGGGAAAATTAAGGCTATAGGCACAATGAATCAAGATTTTTGAACTGCACTACAGATCGCCATATTGATGAATTACTACGGCTATTCTGTAACCAGATACGCAACCATAGTAATTAATACAGTATAAAAACCGAATACAGATGTAATTCTATTACACAGTTTTATATTTTTGTACTTGATTTAAGCGGTTCTGTTTTTACAAAGCGCCGATGTTAACTAACTTTTAATGTTTTTAGCTTAAATATGGTGATGACAACACAGTACAACACAAGGAGGTTCACAGTGTCTGTCATGAAAACTTCTTTCCGTACACGCCCACAAGCGGCCCTTGGCCAATTGATCGTTCGCGCCAAGGAGCTTGCCGGTGTTCCCACCGTTCACGGGTGCACCAAAGCCGATAACGATGCCACCATGCATCGCAAACGTAAGAAAGCGGATGAAAAATATCATCTGCACCTGCGCGAGGAATGGGACCGCGCAGAAACCGAGCGCCGCGAAATGGATGAAGAGGTACAGGCGCGTCGGGCTGATTTTCTGATGCTGACGATGTTCATATCGCTGTTCAGGTCATCGCCCTACCATCATCCGGCCATGGCTTTTTAAAAGCCGGACCTTACGACCAGATGTTTGAAGCGGGCCTTATGGGCCCGTTATTTATTTGAGAGAGGATGCTATTTAAGAGAGGACCAGCCGCCCTCAACATCACTTAAATCGACATCGTCTTCCGGCTGATCGAAGATCGAGGATTCATCGGTTTCACGGGTACTTTCGGGCTTGCCGCCTTGCGGCCTGAAACCCTGAGCCACCAGATACACTTCGGATGATTGCGCGCGGCTGGCCGGCGGCTTGATATGGCGGATGGTTGTGAAGCACGGCTTGATGGATGCCAGCAAATCCCCTTCTGTGCCGCCCTGAAACACCTTGGCAACAAACGTGCCATTGGGCTTCAACACTTCTGATGCGAATTGCCATGCCATTTCGACCAGCGCCATCATGCGTAAATGGTCGGTTTTTTTATGGCCTGTGGTGTTGGGTGATAAATCAGACAACACCAAATCTACATCACCGCCCATGATTTCTTTCAGGCGGTCGGGGGCTGCGTTGTCAGTAAAATCCATCTGGATGAAATTGATGCCGGGCAGCGGGTCCATCGGCAAAATGTCGATCGCGGCCACATGGGCCATGCCTTTTTCGCTTAAATATTGCGACCAGCCACCGGGGGCGGAGCCCAGATCAACCACGCGCATGCCCGGCTTGATGAGCTTTAAGCGTTTATCCATTTCCATGATTTTGAAGGCCGCGCGGGAGCGTAACCCCAAGCGCTGCGCTTCATGGACGTAAGGGTCGTTGATGTGACGACCCAACCAGCGGTTAGATGACGTCTTGCGCCCTTTAGCACCTTTAACGCGCTGTGTTGGTTCACGGCCTGAAGGTGGGCGCATGACTTATCAGACTTTTTCGACCTGGCCGAATTCAAGTTCGACAGGTGTTGCGCGGCCGAAGATCGAGACCGACACTTTCATGCGGCCTTTTTCATCGTCCACTTCGTCGACAATGCCGACCATGGATGCGAATGCGCCTTCGTTGATACGGACTTCTTCGCCAATATCAAAGGTGACCGTGCGGCGGGCCGATGCGCCTTCCGGCGAGGTCAGCTGCTGCATCAGGCGGGCGGCTTCGGTTTCAGAGATGGCTTGCGGCTTGTTGCCGGAACCGAGGAAACCCGTAACTTTGGCAGTGTTCTTGATCAGGTGCCAAGCGTCATCCGACAGATCCATCTTGATCATGACGTAACCGGGGAACACGTTGCGTTCGCTCGCGACGCGTTTGCCGCGCTTGAGTTCGGTGACTTCTTCTTTTGGAATCAGAATTTCGTGGATCGCTTCGGCCAGACCCTGCTTGGCGGCTTTTTCGCGAATGTCTTTGGCGACTTTTTGTTCAAAGCCGGAATAGACGTGCAAAACGTACCAGCGGCCTGAGGAAATTGGTGCAGTAAGTGTGGCGGACATCGTGTCGTTCCTTATCCGAGAAGCAGTTGAATCAAAAAGGCGATAATCTGGTCGGCAACAAACAGGAAGATCGCCGAGATCAGGACCATCACGAAAACCATGATGGCAGAAATGGTCGTTTCCTTACGGGTAGGCCACGTCACGCGGGCTGCTTCCTGACGAACCTGGCGCAGGAAGGTAAGCGGGCCTGTTTTCGCGGCTTTGGTAGACTCGGTGGTCATCTGTGTATGCCTTTCGTTTATTCACTTATTTCAGATGTCCCTTTGCAAATACCTCAGGGGCCTCTTTTGGCGTCCCTTTGCAGATGCTTCGGGTACGCCTTTATTTCCGGCGCGTCATTGGCATATACCGCAAATGCGCCGTGTGTCCCGCCCAGAGGTTCGCAGCGCCAGGGGCGTTTTTGAAGAACCTTCGATCGGGGGAATGGGCATTTTATAGGCCCAATCCCACCCGATTACCAGTATTTTTTTAGCTAGGGCGTAAGCCCCTGCCCTGCAAGGCACCCGCCGCCGTATAATTGGCGCGGGCGGCATGGCCATGGGCCCCGTGGCCGCAGCGGCCCGTGAGGTCAAGCGACAGATGATGCAGGGCGGCCATGCCGTTTGCATCCAGCACTTTCACCTGTAACTTATCCCATAAGGCCCTGATCTGTTCACGCACATCGCTACCCGATGACCGGATATTGGCAAATACGCCTTTTGACTGACTGGTATCGGAATACACGAAGGTACGTCCGCCATTGGTGCAGCAGCCGTATTTAACCGACATCACGAAATCGGCCTCCGGCCCTCTGATGACCTCTTCCGGCATGACCAAAATAATGCCCGTACGCGCATCGCGTGTGACGTTGCATACAAAGGCAAACATACGTGCGGGGTTATCAATGTCATCGGCATCGGCAAAAATGTAATAGCGTTTAAGGGCTTGGCCTACGGCCATTTGCGCGTAGGGCCTGCCATCTGTTGTTGTCAGCAATTTGTATGGGTATTTTTCGGGGGCTAGCAGCACTTTGCGCGCGGCCTCAGCCGGCAGCAACTTGCCTGCACTCACCGCTGCCAATGCAGGCATAATACCATCATGCAACATGAGAGCGGCTTCAAAGGCGGGGGCTAATTCTTGTGCTTGTGTCATCTTTAGTTTCCTTTTTTATTTTTATGCGGGACGCCCCATTTTTATGCGGGACGCATTGAGCGTTTAGGCGCGCGGCTGGTTGGTTGCTTAGCGGGTACCTCGGCCACGCGCACAAGTTCAACCTCAATTTCACGTGCAGCCATTTGGCCTGTAGGGGTAACAGGCACGGCATCGGCCTTGAACCCGGAATCGGCGCCATGGTTACAGCCAGGGCCACAAATATGCGTAAAAATCGTTTTCATGTCGGATCCTTTCGGGGGAGCGTTTAGCTGGCTTAACATACGGCTGGTATCATCAGACCATTGCGGTTTATCAGGCACGAGGCTTGTTGACTGGGCGTTTGCTAAATCGGCATCCAGCTTTTTGTGGCCTTCGATGTTTCTATTCACTTCTACGGCGGTAATGGTTTCAATTTCGCCTTTTTTGCCTATGACCTTGATACTTCCGTCGTCTTCCAGTTTCCATTCAGGTTTAGGTGGTTGCTGCGGGTTACTCGGTGGGTTACTCGGATCTTTTTTCGAGTCATCATTCTTGATGGCCTCAAGCGCACCTTTAATCGCAACAGCTTTTCCAAATTCGGTGCAGCAGTCTTTTAAGGTGCCATCTGCATTGTATTGAGGGCCTGAAGGTTTTTCTTTTGCAATGTCCGTTTTTAGCGTTCCTTTTAGCTCATCTACTTTTGCGGTGTTTGGCGGCGTAATATCAGAAGGCTTTATGCTTTCAAGCGCTTTGGCAATTATTTGCGGCGGCACTCCTTCAAGAATATTTGGATTATCGGTTATTAGGCGGACCATCGTATCCGGCTTGCCTGTTTCAATGGCTCGGCTGATAGCAGTACGGGTTTGCGGTGGCAGGGCCTTATTATCAAGCATCGCCGTGAAAACGGGTTTGAACAAATCCATCGCTTTTGGGGTAACTGCCGTAAGTGCGATAGTGAGTGTCCGCACACCCAATTGCGGTGCTTTTGTATCGGCACGAATGGCAGATGCCATATGATTAAGCACCAGTGCTATGCGCGCAGGTTCCGCCGGCCCATGCGAAGGAGGTGCTGATGCCTCAAGCAACCCACGCCCGTTTTCAGCTATTTTCGGCGGCGTGTATGGATTGGAAGCAGGCGTTTCTGTATGTGCAGTGGCTGCCCGATTCTGCACAGGCGTGGTTGTCACAACTTTTTCGGCTGCGCGCAGATCACGCAGTGCCGCTGCCATTTCACGGCGCTGTGCCGGATCAATTGTTTTATCGCGTGCCATCGTACGGATGGCTTTCATCATTGCCGATAATGCTGCCGCATTGCTTGGCTCAGATACGGTTGACCGGCTTGCAACCCGCGCCAAAATTAAAGGCATTGCAAGCCTTGCCGTGATAGCAGGCGCTGTTTTTGCATCTGCCAACAGGGCGGTTACGCGCGCGACACCAAGAGCAGCACGCGCCTGTACGGGGTTTGCGGCTTTTGTACCTGCACGCAGGTCCAGCAGGGCCGCTGCCATTTCGCGCCGCTGTGCGGGCGAGATTTCTTTATCACGCGCCATCGTACGGATGGCTGTTATCATAGATGCTACCGTATCCGCACTTGGCATCGGCTGGATAACATGAGTTGAAGCCATATGCGCTTTCATTAGCGGTGCGGCCAGTTTGGCTATAATGGCAGGTGCTGTTTTCGCATCTGCCAGCAGCGCGCTTACCCGGGCAACGCCTAAGGCCGCGCGTGCTGGCACAGGGTTCACGGCTTTTGTACCTGCGCGCAGGTCCAGCAAGGCTGCCGCCATTTCACGCCGCTCTGAGAGAGGTATTGTTTTGTCGCGCGCCAAGGCCCGTATTTCGGCAATCATGTTTTTGAGCACTGCAGGCGTATAGCGAGGTGCCGTTATATTGGCCAAAGGTGCGGCAATAGCTAGAATATATGCTGGCAGCTTTACTGCCGTGGCCGTAGCAGTTTTAACTATCGCATCCAGCTTTGTGATGCCCGCAATAATACGCGCAGGCGCGGGGTTGGTTATTTTTGTGCCTGCGCGCAGGTCAAGCAATATGGCGGCAATTTCGCTGCGTTGTGCCGCAGGTATGGTTTTGTCACGCGCCAGCGCGCGCAGCGCCGTCACCAGCGTTGCGACATCTTTTGGTGATACTGTTTTATTATCGTTATCGGCTAGAGGCGTTGTGCGCATGGTAGGCGATGCGACACGCATTGGCGCGGTTGCGACGGCCCTTAACGCTGTTGTAAAAATGGCAGGCATCGATTTCAAGAAGGCGGGACTTTGCAATTGTGATGCAATGACTGTTTCAAGCTTTGTGAGCGCGGCTTGCTCGGCACGACTAAGCGGTGCTTGCGCCTGCGCGATACGCAGCTGGCCAATTTCTATCATTTGATGAAGCATTTTAATGGCCGCAGGTGGCATGTTGCCTGCCTTGACGGCTGCTATCATTTCCTTGATGGCACCGGCATCCAACCCTGCGGCCTGTAGCATGGCCGGCATGGCCGCCAGCATTTTATCAAGGGCTTTGATATCGCCCATACGGTCCGTGCCCAGATACACAAGCAAATGGCGTTTACGCCCGCCTTCAAAATAGGCTTTCAAATCGGTTACATTCACCGATGTCATCAGCGTGCCGTAAATGGTCGCGCGCTGGATGACTTTTGAAAAATCGGTCCCGTTGGAACGCGTGCCGTCATATACGCTGATCTGGCAGGGTGCGTAATCAGGCAAATCAGGCATCTTGTCGGTAATCACCAAACGCAGATACATGTTCGATGTGGATGTACTACGCGCGAAGCGCTCGATGCGACCTTCAATTTCAGCCGCGAGCCCCTGCCCGAGTGATGCCTGCCCCAGACGTGCGGCGAGTGCCGCGCAGGCATCGGCGCAGACATCATAGGCATGGCCCGTCCATTCCACATCAAACTGGGTACCGCCTTCAACCTGACTTATAAGGCGGCGCACATCGACAGCCACGCCCGCATTGGGCGTGGTCTCGTTTTCCGTACGTTCCAAAAGCAACTCAGTCATGACAGACTGTTATGTTATAATGTAACATAGAGTCAAGAGCTGTCATGGCGTAAACCATAAAAACCCTGTGCGCTTGGCTGAACTGCAAATGCTGTTTAGCATTTCGTCCATCTGCCAGACGGACTGGCCGCTATCACGCGCCTGCTCCAGCACTTGTGCACGGGCATCAAGCGGCAACCCCTTGTCATTCAGGGTGTTGAAGCCTGCAACCGCAGCAAAGGCAAAGGCACTAACAGCCAGCGCCTTTTTAATACGCACTTTTGGTGTTTCGCCCCATAGCTGGCAGCAGGCTTCGCGAGATGGCCTGAAACCATAATAGGCAGCCGCCACACCGCCCGCAGCAATGGCCATACCTGCCGCGTATGAAGCACCAACGGCCAGTTGCGCCCCCGCGCCCGCGCCTACGAAAGTGGTAACAAGCGCACCCAAGCACCCGAGATGTGGCACAGCAAGTGCCACAATGGCACCGCCCGCGCCGCCACCGGCGCGCGCGAAAATATCTTTTACTCGCATGGAAATGGAATCCTTACCCTAATGGTTCAACGTGATTTAAAAATCAGGCGTTGAAGGCAGGCGGTGCGCGCGATGGGTAAGGTTGGGCCGGATGCGGAACAGAGACCGCATCGTTAATGGTCATGATGACGTTTGCCGGTGAAAGCAGGACCGGCAGCAAAGCCAATATCGGGGCCGGTAATGCGCCGCCGCTGCCTACGGCAAACGGGCAGGCATCTTTTTTAGCGGCTTGGTCATGCGGGGCAGCAGGGTCATGATCTGCGCTTACAGTAATTGTTTTTTCCATGTAGCCGGAGCAAATGACCATCTGCATCCCGCCCAGCGCGCCATTGGCGGCCTTGGAAAACTCAGGCATAAAACCAACAGGCAAAAGCGCGCGGCACAAAAACGCCGCAAGCACGAGGAAGAAAGCTCCTTCGCGCAACAAATTCAGCCATGGTGCCCTGCTGATCATGAGGGCAATTTATAGCACAGGATACCGCCTTGTCTGCATATTTATGCGACTGGCCGCCAGTAGGTTTAAGGCACTGTTTTTATAGATAATTTGCTAAATTCATCTTTAAAAGTTTTGATGCTAGAGAATAGGATGCTTCGAGCTGCGTTTCCAAAGTCGTAAGCCTTACCGTTACTTCGGCCAGATCCACATTTTTTATGTTGTCGATCAGCCCGTCCAGCGTGTTCAGGTCGTCGGTGTTCTGGTTAATCTGGTCTTCCAGCTGCGATGCGCGGTTTGATAAAGTCGTCTGTATCTGACTGGTTGCGTTATAGGCGTCGCCAAGCAAATCAAACGCATCGGTTAGGGCTGCGGTATCATCTGGGTTGCTGATGGCAATGTTCAGGGCACGCAGGGCTTGTTCAAAAGCCGGATTATCGGCGGTGACACCATATGTGACCATCTGGCCGCCCGATACTTCAACGCGCGAAAGATAACCGCCCCCTTGGTAATAGCCCGTGTCCGCTGTAGCGGCGTCAGGCGCGGCGGCATAGCCCGAGGCATCAAGATTGACCGGTGCTGTATCGGTTACGCCCCCGCCAAAGAGGTAATTTCCGGCCTGCTGCGTATTCAGGGTTGCGGCGAGTTCTTCCACCACCTGCTGCATCGTATCTTTAAAGTTTTCAGAGCTGGTACCCGCACCGCTAATTGCCGCGCTTATGCTGCTGCGCGCGGATGTCATGATATCGAGCATTCCCTGCACCGCAGTATAACCGCTATTCACCCGATCAAGCGCTATTTGCGTATTCTCGCTACGCGACGTCAGCGTGCTGTAATCGGATTCTAGATTCAGGAGGCGTTGGCTGCTGCTGGATATACCCTGATAAGTGGTTGATACAAGGCCGGACGATTCCTGCAATTGTCCCTTTGCATAGTCGCTTTGCAGGCGCATCAAATCCTTCACGAGGGACTGGCTTTGCGTATATGTCGCGATACGGGTGATCATGCGGTTACCTCATTGCTGTCATTAATGTGTCGAACATGTCGCGTATGGTCGCAATCATGGTGGCTGCAGCCTCATACTGGCTTTCAAGGATGGTCATGTTTGCGGTTTCTTCATCAATGTTCACGCCGGCGCTATTCTCCAGAAGCGATTTTGTCTGGTTATAGGTTAGCTGGGCTACATCACTCGCGCTTGATGCGCTTGATGCGCTTGTGGCTGCATTGGATATGATTTTGGCCGCATACGAAGCCAATGTAACAGTCTGTACGGCGAAATTCCCGGCGGCTGAAAACTTTGTCTTGCCGCCCAATGCGGCCTGAAGATTATCGGCGACTGTGCCGTCACCAGTGGCGACACCCCTATCACCCGCCGCCAGAGATGCACTGCCTGAAAGGGTAGCCGTAGCAAGGTAATCAGGATTATTCGCAAGGTCTTTGGTTACCTGGATATTTGAAGCGCTTTCACCCGTAAAAAGGTTGTTCAGCCCAAAATAACTGCCTACGCTTTTGGCATCACTCCCCACTGCACTATCCATCTGGTTCAGGCCAATACCGTTTGACGGATCTTGGGCGGTTATCTGTAATTGCCCGTTTGCCGTGATGGTTGCGCTCACACCGCTCAGACTATTCAGAGCGGTCACAAAGTCGCCAACCGTAGTGTAGGCACTGAGGTCCATATCCGTGACATTAACGACATTGCTATCACTTCCCAGCACGGCCAGCCGTAACGTGCCTGTTGCGCTGAATGCATCGCCGGATGTAACCCCCGTTTCAGCGCCAGTGATGCTATTGCGAAGAACGGATGATGTGCCGGTATTTAAAACATCGTTGACAGTGGTGGCCAGGGTGGATGCCAGGGCATCCAGTTTCGCCTGCTCATTCACGAGCGTATCGTCGCGCAGTTCAACCAGTGCCGCGAGCGTGCCGCCGCGCAAGTTTTCGGTAATATCCTTGTTGCCGACCATGATGCCCGCAATATTGGTGGGGTAGGTGCTGGCATCCGTAATCGTGTTCGATGCATCATAGCTTAGCAGATGCGTCCCGGAATCGACCAATGGCTGTCCCGCCCCCGTATAAACGCGCAGTTGGTTGGTATCGGTTATGAAGTAATTGACGTCCATTTCCGATGCCAGATTTTGCAATGCGACCATTCGTTCATCTTCAAGGTCGGCTGTGCTGCCGCCGGCATTCTGGATTTTCAGGATTTGCTTGTTCAGCGTATCGATCGATGTCAGCGCATCGTTGGCATTGGTAACACTTGTTGTAATAGCTTGATCAGCCTGCTGCCGAAGGCCCTGAAGGTCGCTCGAAAGGTTATTAAGCGTGTTTGCCAGCGTTTGTGCAGAATCAACCAGATTTATTTTCTGACTGCTATCGTCGGGCGATGTCGCAAGCGCTGCTACCTGCGTCTGCAGGTCATCTATCGTGGCACTGATACTATTACCGCCATCAACCGCGCCGGTGCTACTGCTATAGCTTTCAAGATATGTGGCAATGGAGGAATAATAACTATTATCTGAAATATCGCCGATGGTGGCCTTATAAAGCTGCTTGTCGATTGTGCTGATTGTAATACCGCCGGAAGGCGTTGTAATGCCATCCACCGTTGTGTAGGTCGCCTGGTATTCTTTACGCGTATATCCTGTTTTGTCAGCATTACTGACATTGGCGCTGGCCGTGGCAATTTTTGCCTCGGTCAGTTGCATACCGCCAAATGTCGTATGAATGCTGCCTATCAATGACATACAGCTGCGTCCTGTTCATTTGCGGTTGCGGCCATTACAAGCCCATCTTTGATGAGCGCAAGGCGTTCAGCGCGTTTCTTGATATCTTCAAGGTGCAGCATGGTATTGATGCCTAGCGCACGTTTTATGCTTTGTATGGTGTTGATAAGGTTGCTGTGTAGGCACAGATTGTCGGGTGCCTGCGATTTGGTCATTTCAAAAATATCGCGGATCCGGACATCGAACCCCTCAAGAAGATGCAGCTTACGCGCGAAATATATGTCGAAAACGATTGTACCCTTTTCGAGCATCAATGTATTTTCACGGTCGAGGATGGCCTGCAGATCTGCACACTCGTTAACAAATGCGCGTATTTTGTCCTGATGTGCTTTTTGCAGGCTGGCAGTCACGAGCAATATGTCTTTCATTTCATCTCTCTCTGTTTTGTATCGATTTTCTGGAAACGGTGCTGTTTGTGGTAGGCTAGGCACGCCACGTTATGGCGGCCGACATGGCTTATTTCCTGGCCCAGATTGCGTTTATTTGCCGAAAGCATTTCGATTTTATCAGACAGGGATTTGGCAATCTCGCGCAGGGCTCTGAAAACCTCGCGCCGCGCCTGAGCTTCCATGTCATGGATATTGCTTCGCAGACCCTGAATATCGGTCAATTGCAGATTAAGCCCCAGCACCGCCTTGATTGAGCGATGCTGCTTCCAGCAATCTGTCAGGACCACGAGATCTTTCATGTTAGCCCCCTCTTATCTGACTGCGTTGATGAGGGTGTCAAACATGCTACTGGTCGTGCTGATGACCTGCGCGGCCGATGAATAAGCCTGCTGCGCTACAATCATTTTATTGAATTCCTCCGATGTGTCGGTCATCGAAAGTTCAAGGGCACCAGCCACTACGGTACCGGCATTGCCTTCACCCGGCAGGCGTAAGTTGTAATTACCCGCGCTCTGGTTTTCGTCATAGACGGTGCCATTGATATGAGTCAGCCCGCCGGGGTTCGCGAAGGTCGCGATCGGTATCTGGTAAATATTCTGGCGAAGGCCGTTATCAAAAGTTGCCGATACCAAGCCCGTATCATCAATCTCGATACTGCTCAGCTGGCCATAGCGCACGCCATCAGCATCGATCAGCGTAATTTCAATTTCAGGGTCGGAGGAGTTAGATGAAAACTGAGTAAGCCCGTCTGTCCGGCCTACAGTACCCAAATCAAAACTTACATTTCCATCGGATGCGCCCGTTGTCAGGCCCGTAATTGTAAAACTATTGGCAGAATAACTGGCCAGATTTCCATCGCCGTCAAACGTGATGTTGACGGTTGAAGGGCTGATAGTACCGGTATCGGTCGTTCCGTCCGTGGCATGGGGGTTGGCCAGATCCATTTCCCATGCGTTTGAAGCGGTCTTCTTCCAAGTCTGTTCAATCGTATGAGCAACGCCGAGAGAATCGAAATACTCGAATGATGTATCGAATGTATCGCCCACAGCAGCATCTGCTGGCAAGTTGATGTCAAAAGTCACTTCCGATGTGGCTTTTGCCGAACCGCTGATGGATGTGACATCAATGGGCTCAAGCGCATTAATATCGTTACTGTTGGTGGCGAGCACATTGCCGTTATCATCCGTCTTGAGGCCCATCAGATAATAACCTTCACTGTTGATGAGGTAACCATTGCCATCGGTCGTGAATTCACCATTGCGGCTATAGTTGTAGCCAGCTGAATTGTTATTCAATGCGTCGCTAACCACAAAAAACCCGTTACCATCAATTGCAATGTTGGTGCCCGTGCTTGTGTTGGATATCTGCCCCTGCTGCGTCATATTCTGGTACACTTTTGTGGTAACACTACCCGTAGCCTTGGCCGAACTTGACGAGCCACCGGTTACCAGCGATTCAAAAGACACACCTGTCGTTTTGTACGCCGTTGTACTGGCGTTTGCGATGTTCTGCGATACGGCCGCAAGTGCGGCACTTTGTGATTTAAGCCCTGATACTGCCGAATTAAGCGCTGCAAATAAGCTCATGTGGATTCTCCTGCGTGCTCTGGTTGCTATGAGTTGGGTATTACGCCGCTTCTTGGCGCATCGATGTGATGATGCCGGAATCGAATTCGAGGTCCCCGGCACTCAATGTCGTAGTGCCGTTATTGCTTTCAACGGCCGTGACCTTTACTTTTCCGGCAGTGGACGTGGTAACGGTATCGCCGTTTTCATCCGTGGCAGTGACCGTCAGGTAAAGCGGGGTTCCTTCATCCAGACTGGTGCCAAGTTCAGAATTTTCGATTGAAAAAGCGTATGTGCCCGCTTCGGCATCGCCTGCCGCGTATGTACCGATTGTTTCGCCAGCAGCGTTTTTAACAGTGATGTTTACATCTGTGGCAGCGTCATCAATTGTATATGTCCAGTCGGCTTTGCCGCTTTGCATGGATGATGCATTGCTGTCTATGCCCACATCAGTACCCAGATAAGAAAACACAGAAAAACTGGATGAATTGCTAAGCGCCGAGACAAGGCTGTCCAACTTGTCGTTGGTGTTCATCTGCTGCTCGAGCTGGGAATATGAAACGAGCTGGCTTGTATATTCAGTCGTATCAACCGGGTCCAGCGGGTTCTGGTTTTCGAGCTGGGTCAGCAGAAGCTGAAGGAAAGCCTCCTTATCACTGCTCAGGCTTGTTGAACTTGTGGTGGTGGACGTGCTTGCAGCCGTACTGGCTGATGACACCTGGCTTGAGATATACGAAATGCTCGACATGGCTTTTTCCTGCTTCTCCTGAGTGCAATCAAAACCTGTTGGTCAAACTCACCGGGTCCGGCCTGATTGCGTGAATTACATCCATTACACGGGGCAGCACCCACAAACGGGGCGCTGGGTCGAAGAATTTTTTTGATTTTTTTGCGCCCCATTTTGAAAGGTGGCTGCGTGTAATGGTTACGGGGGTCTTCAAAGCAGAAGTTTTTAGCTCCCGTACGGGGGCTTGAAACAACCCGTTAACCTCTAGATCGGAGATTAAAATGCCAGTTATCGGAACAAACGTTTCTGCCAACACGGCAGTGCTTTATTTAAACAAGAACTCGGCCGCACAGGAAGAATCGCTCTCGCATCTTTCCAGCGGCTCGAAAATCGTTAAAGCGTCAGATGATGCCGCCGGCCTGTCTATTTCAACGCAATTGAAATCTGACATCAGCGTGCTGAATCAGGCGGCTACAAACGCGCAGCAAGGGCAATCCGTGCTGAGCGTGGCTGATGGTGCGCTGGCCAATATCGGCGACATTCTTCAGCGCATGAAATCGCTTACAGCGCAGTCTATCTCGGGTTCGGTCGATTCGACCTCGCGGGCTTATATTGATGCTGAATATACTCAGCTAAAGACCGAGATCGACGATATCGTCTCAACGACCAGATTCAACGGCGTGCAGCTAATTGACGGCACGTACAATGAAAGCTACTTGGTCGGTACTGACGCGGCTACAGATAAAATCGCTGTCACAATGGCTTTTGATATCGATGCGGCCGGCGACCTCACTTCAGGCGTGGCCACTTCAGCCGCGGCAACTACCGCGTCTGGCCAGATTGATACCATGATTGGCGTTGTCTCTTCTGCCCGTTCGACGGTAGGTGCCTATCAATCCCGCCTTGGCTTCAGGGAAAACGTGATCAACTCTTCGGTTGAAAACCTGGAAGCCGCAAAATCGGCAATTACTGATACCGACATTGCCAGCGAGCAGACCAACTACACGACCCAGCAGGTATTGACCGAAGTGGCCACCGCCGCCGTATCGCAAGCCAACAACATGCTGGCCAACCTCGTATCGCTTGTAAAATAAAGCGAGGACATTATGCGCCGGGATCTTGGGGCGGCGGATATCGGGTAATGGGCGGTTTATCGCCGCCCATTACTTTTAATAAAACTGACGGAGACTACCATGGCAGACACCACAATCACATCAGGTACAGTCGCCCAGTCCGGCACACGACTTTATGTTATGGGGAGTGCATCAGGACTTGATACGTCGGCGCTTGTCGATGCCGCCTATGCACAGAAAACAGCACGCGCTGATACGATAGATCTTAGCATCACGGCAAATAAAGCAGAGGTGGAAGCTTATAAGACCTTGCAGGAATTGGGGAACGCGCTCACGGAATCGCTGGACACGCTAAAGGCTACTTACGGTTACTCGACAACCGATAACAGCGTTTACAGCCAACTTACCTCGTACCTCACGACATCAGGCACGACGGACGTTTCGAGCGTACTATCAGCCAGTATTGATGATACGGCAGAGCAGGGTAGCTATTCCCTTGAGGTATCGCGTCTAGCACAGGCCGAGAAGGTCACTTCAGACAATATTGCCGATAGAACCGCCGCGCTGGGGCTTACCGGCACCTTCTCTCTATCGCTTGGTGATGCGGCATCGGTTGATATCAATGTAACATCCACCATGTCATTGCAGGATGTGGCAAAAGCCATCAACAATGCATCGGCAAGTACAGGGGTCAAGGCCACCGTCATTAATACTTCGGATGCCTCTTTCTCACTGGTCCTGACGGGTACAAGCACGGGCGAGAGCATCAATTTTCTGCAGGCGGCCGGCGACGATGTGATGCAAAGCATAGGCATGACCGATACGTCAGGCGCATTCCGCAATGTTGTGCAGGAAAGCCAGACAGCTCAGATCGTGCTGGACGGGGTTACAGTTACGAGCAAAACCAACACTATCAGCAATGTACTGGATGGCGTTTCCTTCACGCTTTACAAGGCCGACCCCGGCGTATCCATGGCCCTTGAGGTCGGGCATAATTACAGCGATACAAAAACGGCTATTACCGACTTTGTTGATGCCTATAACAACCTGCGCGATTTTATAATCCAGAATCAGGTTGTTTCTACCGATGGCACGGTATCGGATGATGCCGTTCTTTTCGGCGATAGTGCTCTTGTGGCCATGAGCAGCCAGGTTTCGGATATTTTGGCCTCCACATTCGGTAATGATTCTGCGATTACCAATCTGGCCGATATCGGTATCGAATTCGATGACGACAATAAACTGACGATCACAGACGAAGACAAGCTGAACACCGCGCTGCTTGATTCTTACGAAAGCATTCAGGCACTTTTCCAGACATCCACAAGCATAGACAACGATAATCTGGCCCTGATCCGTAACACATCGTCTATCGATAGCCTGAATGCAACTTTCAATATCACCATGGATGCCTCGGGCGGCATTGCCAGCGTAGATGTTGATGGCGATACATCACTATTCGATGTCAGCGGCACGCGCATTACCGGCAAGGCCGGTACCGTCTATGCGGGCCTTACTTTCGCCTATGTAGGCACGGAAAGTACCAGCATAACAGTGAATATCACACAAGGCCTGGCGGACAGACTTTACAACGCGGTTGACGGTTATACCAATACCGTGACAGGCACGGTGCAGACCACCATATCCAATATCGAAGACACCAATACACAACTTGATACTGAAGCCGCACGCATAAGAGAGCGTGCCGACTCGTTCCGTGAAAAAGAAGTTGAACGCTACGCGCGTATGGAGACGGATATTTCTGCCGCCAAAACGCTTTTAAAAACCATTCAAGCCTTATTGGGGACGAACAACAGTGACAGCTGATAAACAGCCCTATGGCATGGCGGCAAGCGCCTATCACCGGCGGATGAGCACAAGTCTCAGCCGTTTTGAAGTGCTCATGATGCTGTATCAGGGGGTTATCCGTAACCTGCATGCGGCAAGAATTGCCTATACTGAAAAAGATCTTGAGCGCATGTGTGCGGTAAATGAAAAAAACTTCCGCATTTTGGGCGCGCTGCAGACATTGCTTGATATCAGCACCGGCGGAAAAAAAGCCGAGGCTTTGAACGGCTTTTATAAATCCATGTTCGTAAACCTGGCCAAAGCTTACCAGTCAAAGAACCCTGAATACGAATATTATCGGCTGGAACACGCAATGCGCGACGTCTATGAGCATTGCAAGAAAAGCCTGCCAACTCCGCCTTTAATAACGACCGCAACCCAAGAATTAACCTTGCTTTTGTAACTTTGGCACCGTTTTTGCAAACGGATATATGAAACATATAATTCAAATATATGTTTGAATATAACCGACAGAATCCAGGAACGGCCACCATGACCACACACCAAATAAATGCAGACAATGCAAACGGGGCATCACAAGACGAAGCTTTGCTGGCCCGTATCGCCAAAGACGATACGACCGCCTACGCCACGCTGGTGGACCGCTATTTACCCCGCCTGTGGCGTATCGGCGTGAGTGTGCTTTGCCACGAGGCCGAAGCTGAAGACGTTGTTCAGGAGGTATTATTGACCGTATGGCAGAACCGCCATAACTGGAAAGCGGGGGATACTAAATTTTCAACGTGGGTTTACCGCGTAACATTGAACCGCTGCATAGACATCAAACGCCGCCGCCGCCCCACGACAGGTATAGAAACGATTTCCGATATTATGCCCGCTGGCACCGCCACTGCCGACAAGTTGATGGCAGACCGTCAGCAAAGCGCCCAGTTGCTCCAAATGCTTGCGACCCTGCCTGAAACGCAGAAACGCGCCATGACCCTGTTCTACTACGAAGAATTGAACATCAAGGAAATATCGAATAGACTCTGTACCACAGAGGACGGTGCCCGCTCGCTTTTGAAGCGCGGCCGGAAGACACTCAGGGAATTGCTTGAAAATGACAACCGCTATGAATATGGGAGCATTTAAAGATCTTCTTGAAACCTATGGCGCAGACCTTGCGCGCTGGCCGGCTGACACGCGCGCGCAGGCGGCTATAACCCTCGAAACATCGGAAACCGCACGCAACCTGTACGCCGATTTCGCCCCTGTCGATGACGCCTTTGCCGACACAAAAGCCCCCGCAGGCCTGGCGGAAAAAATTATCAAAAAAATCCAGACAAGCTGAAACGGCACATTGTGATGAAGCCCGTTGGCTATGCTCAGGACATACAGCGCCTTTTACTGGCCATGCGTTCAGTTACAAAGGCCACACAAACCATTGCCGCCATTGATGATGTGCTTCAAGCAACGCCGCCCGACCACGTAACCATCAGCGCGCAGGCGCAGGCTATCATGGCCACCCCTCAGCCTGAGACACTTGAAAAAATTGCCTTGGATGGGGGCGCCACCGCCAATGAACAGGCTGATATAAACTATATCAGAAGCAAGAAACCCTAAACTTTCTTACTTTTTTTAGGTTTGGCCCCGGCGCGCATCCCTGCAATTGTCGTTTCCGTTATATGGCGGGCAATACGCTCGCTGCCTTTTTTATCGAGCTTGAGCTCAGGGAAAAGACTGGCCAGCACCTGCGGGCTTTCCATGGCTATGGATTTTGCCTGTTCATACAGCATCAGCGCACATGACTTCACGCTATAGGAATCGGCCTTAGGAATGATTTCTTCTACCAGCGCGCTGATACGCTCAAAATCGTGCCTGATAAGGCGTAATGCGAAATCGTGGAACTCCGATGTGGGAAAAAGCATTTCCCGCCGCAGCAGCTTGGGAAACCATTCAGGGCTATCCGTCATACGGCTATTGTTAAGCATGGCTTGAATGAAACGCAGAAGGCGCTCCTCGGGCGCGCTTATCTTTTCTCTGGCACTGGTGGCGGTCTGCGCCCCGTCTTTTACTTCGTCTTTCACAAGAGCAAAGCGCAAAGTTGCTTCGTAAAGCTCCATTTTGCCGCTGAAATGATAATTGACCGAGGCTATGTTCGTGCCCGCTTTATCGCATATATCGCGCACCGTAATGGCATCAAACCCTTTTTCAGCAAAAAGCGCCCCTGCCGCATCAATGAGGCGGCGGCGGGTTTCGTGTTCTGTTGTGTGCTTGACGCGGCGACCCATCGGCCCTTGCTGGAAAACAATCTTCTATTTTAAATATATTTTTTAAAC